>ERZ1673730.176-NODE-176-length-102578-cov-8.556480_pt1 | contig 102578 bp, 84 predicted proteins | sample MGYA00580200_ERZ1673730 | MGnify/ENA primary metagenome ERZ1673730 (study PRJEB41218, sample SAMN15661761) | gut metagenome | host: Homo sapiens | place: Canada: London | collected 2015-08-20/2019-03-30 | study: EMG produced TPA metagenomics assembly of...
TCCGTTACCTAAGAAGTAACACACCAGCATCAATGCTGATTATCAGTCTTTTAACCATTCAAACTCGACCTAAAGGGCAAGTCTTCACGTAATGCAAATTCTTACGATTTACCTCTGTACGCTCTTTCAACTCAAACCCCTTCAGATAAATTTGTGTCGTCTTTATAGACTTATGCCCTAAAGATTCACTGATCATTTCAATTGGAACTCCACGGAACTTTGCAGTAGTTGCCCAAGAATGGCGAATCGTGTAAGATGTTACCGGTGAAGTCAGGTGCAAAGCCCTCGCCAAACTTTTCAAATGATTATTAAACCGGCGAAGTGCAGACTGATATTCACGATAAGCACGTTCATCCTTACGTTTCTTATCACCGGAAAGGATACTGAAAAGGTAATCGGGGCAACCCGGACGCGATGACTGGGAATTGCGAAGCTGATTCATCATTTCCTTAGCTGTATCCAAAACTTCCACACTCATTGGAGTTCTGGTTTTAATTCGATTATATCGGAGCACATTACAATCTAAAGCCGACTTTTCCAAATGAGCCAAATCGGCAAAAGACATCCCACAGAATTGAAACATCAAAGCAGCAATCGATTGTGTGCGCCGCAAACAATCGGTCTTGGGATCTTCGTAAAGAAGCCGTCGGAGTTCACTCACCGGAAGAGCCCTTTTCTGACGGATATCCACTCCTGTATACACATCACGGAACAGGCCATGTACATAGGGCGCACTACCCAACTCTACCCCACGGTTATAGATACTGCGAAGCATACGCATATACGTTGATACCGTATTCGGTTTTAAGCCCGAATCATACAGATGTTCCCCGTAACGACGCAATCGGTCACGAGTGACTTGCCTGAAAGATACACTGGCATTACCACAAAATTTATTAAAAGAGAAAAGAGCATTTTGATAGACATGTGCCGTAGAAAAACGACCTTCTTTTCGTAAAAGGCCGATGTATAGTTCCCCACATCGGCTAAATCCATTTTTATTCATTATTTGCATCACTAGTTATTTTATATACAATTATAGGGCGAAAATTTGGAATTTCCATCTTAATGCCATTTATTAATTTTATTTAAATCAAAAGAAATGACAACGACAAAAAAATGCCTGAAAAATGCAACTGGCACACAAAAGAAGAGAAGTCTTGAAACTGATTATCAGGATGATGACGAAATTATTGACATCGATGAGGTCAGAAAAAGAAATGGCATCACAGGCGAAAAAAAACACTATTTCATTGCCTGTCTTCGCACTTATTACGAAGATGACGAGTTTAATTCCTACGTAAAATCTTTAACAGGACTAGCCAAGTACATTGCAGACTGGAGAATCTTTTACGTAAACACACATCATGGATATAGATTAATGAAATTCAGGAGTATACTCAGCGAAATTAGCAGTTTAAGCAAAGGAATCGGAATAATTTCGAAGCACGAAAAAGAAGAGAAAGAACAATACAAATCAAAGTATCACAGTAGAAAATAGCAAGAATAATTGGAGCGAAAAAATACAACTTATACTTTTGCCCCCGTTTTTTAGATAAAGAAATGAACGAACTATCCCGCAGAAATTATAGTGTCACTATAACAGCAAGATAGTGTCACTATCCCGGCAGGATAGTGTAACTATCATCGCACGATAGTGTAAGCATCCTACAGATAGTTCCGCCTTTTCTTTAAATATAACTATTTTACTAACAAATTTATAATGTAATGACAAAAGAAAAACGGCTGATAGCCACTAACAAAACAGAAGAAGAAAGAGATCGATTAACAGAAGTATGGAAAAAACGTATCGTATCAGAGAAAGGTTATTCGGAAACGATCGCAGAACGAATAGCCGAAAAAGTGAAATCACTGGCAGACTACATGCAATATGGCCATGCCATCATCGCATATTACAGACAGAACGGTAGTTTTCAGTTAGTTACAGGCACTCTCATTTCTTATTCCAAAGACTTTCACCACTCTTATGACATGAAGCAGGTACACAGTACCTTCATATTCTGGTGCATGGAAGAGAAAGGATGGAGAACCTTTCAGATTGAGAATTTTCTCGATTGGAAACCAATTGTATAAACTTAAAAACAAACAATAAGACTGATATGAGCACAACTTATTTAAGCGTAGACTATTTCCCGCTTACCGTAAACTTTTTCGACAGAGATGCCATTGAACTGGCTGAAGCCAAATATGGCATCAGAGTGGATGGAGCTGTATGCAAACTTCTATGTAAAATATTCAAAGAAGGATATTACATCCCATGGGGTGAGGAACAATCGTTGATTTTTGCCCGCAAGCTGGGAGGAGAACTGAAAGGAAAAGAGATAGACGGAATCATTCAAATTTTGCTTGACAAAGGATTCTTTGACAAAGAAAGCTATGAGAAGTTTCAGATATTGACTTCCCTTGAAATTCAGCACATCTGGATAGATGCTACCTGCCGCAGGAAAAGAAAGTTAGAAGATTTGCCCTACCTGTTAGTCAATGACACCCAAAAACAGGAAAAGGAAAATAATACAAAGGACGCAAACAATTCGTCAGTACAAGGTGAATTGAAACTGGAAAATGAGAACATTTCACCCGAAATTGCTGACATTTCCGGACAAAGTAAAGGAGAGAAAAGGAAAGCAGAAGAGGAAGAAGACAATACGGCTTCGCCTTCGCTCGAAATCCCCGGTTATGCCTACAACAAGAGTACGCACAACGTCAAAGGACTTCTGGACAGCCTGGCACAACATGGAGTAACAAACAAGAAAGAAATTACAGCTATTCTCAAGCTGTCGGATTATGGAAAGAAGGGGACGCAGATATGGATCACGCTGTCTACCACCAAGTGGGGAAAGATTGATAATCCGGGAAGGTATATCATTTCAACGTTGAGGACATAGAGATAAAATAAGGCACGGATTACACGAATTAACACGGTTTTTAGTTACTCAATTCCTGAAACCGTGAAATCTGTGTAATCCGTGCCTAAAAAAAATTACCACTTATAGTTAATACCGAAGCTCAGCAATTCCTTCAGCTGGAAGAAGCTGCCATTTTCAACGGTTGGTTTTGAACTGTCGTCAAAACGGGCGTGTACGTAAAGTTTAGTAGAAAGATAGCGGTTCAAAACAAAGTTGAATGTATTCTCCCACTCCACACGTACCCATTCGTAATTGGTCAGATAGTTCAGACGGGATTCCAGCGAAACAGCCGAAATGATTTTCCAGTTGAACGTTGACTGCAACTGAGAACCGAAGTCGTTTTTAGAGCATTTGCCTTTCTCCAGACCGAACTTGGTTTCATCTACTTCCGAATTGTCGATATATCGCAAGTTATAAGTCAGCGGACCGATGAAAACAGAAAGATTGAATTTCTGCTTATTCAATTTGTAGTCCATACCGATACTGACTGCCAAATCCGCCGGAGACAGGAATGCAGAAACAAGTTCTTCGCTATTGGCTTTGTAACCGTGACAGAACTGAGTCTTAAACTCGGAAGAAATAGTATAGTACCAGTTCTTTAACGCTCTTAATCCTAACTTATTGTACAGACGGAACTGGTCGGTATTAATCAGGTAATCATGGAATTTATCCGACGGTGTGGATGTCATACCCAGTTTAGCCTCCAACTGATTTTCGAAAAGGACTTTCTCATTATCATTGTAATTGGCATAAAGCTGCAAGGTAGCCAGACCGGCAAAGTTACTTTCTCCTCCCTTGTACCAGTTCTCAGAAAGGTGGTTCTGGCTGATTTGCAAAGAACCGTTACCTCCGGTAACCCACCAGTTAGGACGGCTGATTTTCATTTTTGCCTTGCCTACATCGTTGCTCATTTCTTCCGGCTGGAAAAGATGGACAACAGATGCCTTCGGAGAAATCTTCGGTTTCACATCCCTACGGAAGACATCACGGCTCATGATACGGTTTTCCGTGGTGACAACCAATTCCGGATGATTGAGATAAAGAGCCATCAGTGCTTTATTGACCGATTGATTGGCACGCTCGGACTTCGTATATGCCAAAGTATCATAAGGAAGAAGTTCCGCTGTCAACTTTTTCAAGTTGTCGGGCAAAGAGTCAAACTGTACCGGTTTCCAGTCCACCTTTGAATACTGCGCCATCGGAGCATAATAATAGGCTAACGGAGTAAACAGACGAAAATAGTCAGGATCGGACGGAATATAACGTTCCGGTACAGACGGGTCATTCAGGTAGTCCAACTGACCGATATACTTATTATATAAGATTGATACAGTGTCCAATTTAGGAGTTTCTCCGGACAGATTCAATTTAAGCATTAAATACTTCTGAAGTTCTGACGAAAGCGTGTCTGCCTTCACAATTTTCGCTTTTGCCACTACGGTAGAAGGTTGAGTGGCGGTCTGTGCTGAAAGCGATAAAGATAAAGTCGAGGTAAAAACTACGAATGATAATAACTCTCTTCTCATAATATTCCTAATTTGGTGCAAATCTACATTATTTTGTTTAGAAAACATAGGAATCTTTCAAAATTGCATTTTTTAATAAAATTGTAGAGGGGAAAGTCTGCATTCTTCCCCTTTTTTTTATAATTTTGCGCTTTTTAAGTTCGTAAGAAACTACTAAGTAAAAATAATTAAAACAGTTATAGCTGTGGGAGAAACAAAGTATATTTTCGTCACCGGTGGTGTTGCCTCTTCTTTAGGAAAAGGGATCATCTCATCCTCCATCGGTAAATTGCTGCAAGCAAGAGGTTACAATGTAACCATCCAGAAGTTTGACCCGTATATCAACATCGACCCGGGAACATTGAATCCTTATGAGCATGGAGAATGCTATGTGACCGTAGACGGCCATGAAGCCGATCTTGACCTGGGACACTACGAACGTTTCCTGGGTATTCAGACTACAAAGGCTAACAACATCACTACGGGACGTATCTACAAAAGTGTTATTGACAAAGAACGTCGCGGAGACTATCTGGGTAAGACGATTCAGGTGATTCCTCATATCACGGATGAAATCAAACGGAACGTAAAATTGCTCGGTAACAAATACAAGTTCGATTTTGTAATTACCGAAATCGGTGGTACGGTAGGTGATATCGAATCACTCCCCTACCTCGAAAGTATCCGCCAGTTGAAATGGGAGTTGGGTAAGAACGCTCTTTGCGTACACCTGACATATGTGCCTTATCTTGCCGCTGCCGGAGAGCTGAAAACCAAACCGACACAGCATTCTGTCAAGGAACTCCAGAGCGTAGGTATTCAGCCGGACGTATTGGTGCTCCGTGCCGAACACCCGCTGAGCGACGGACTCCGCAAAAAAGTAGCTCAATTCTGTAATGTGGATGACAAGGCTGTCGTGCAGTCTATCGACGCAGAAACAATTTATGAAGTACCTCTCCTGATGCAGGCACAGGGACTGGACAGCACAATCCTTGAAAAGATGGGGCTGCCCGTAGGAGAAACTCCGGGACTAGGTCCGTGGCGTAAATTCCTGGAACGCCGCCATGCTGCTGAAACGAAAGAACCCATCAACATCGCATTGGTAGGTAAATATGACTTGCAGGATGCTTACAAGTCAATCCGTGAAGCATTGTCACAGGCAGGTACTTACAACGACCGCAAAGTGGAGGTTCACTTTGTGAACAGCGAAAAACTGACAGATGAGAACGTAGCCGAAGCCTTGAAAGGCATGGCAGGCGTGATGATCGGTCCGGGATTCGGTCAGCGTGGTATCGACGGTAAGTTCGTTGCCATCAAATATACACGTACACATGATATACCGACCTTCGGTATCTGTCTGGGTATGCAATGTATCGCTATCGAATTTGCCCGCAACGTATTGGGATATGCCGATGCCGACTCACGCGAAATGGATGAAAAGACTCCGCACAACGTGATCGACATCATGGAGGAACAGAAAGCGATCACCAATATGGGAGGTACGATGCGTCTGGGCGCTTACGAATGTGTGCTTCAGAAAGGATCGAAAGCATACCTTGCTTATGGTGAAGAACATATTCAGGAACGTCACCGCCATCGCTATGAGTTCAACAATGACTATAAGGCTCAATACGAAGCTGCCGGTATGAAATGCGTGGGTATCAACCCCGAATCGGATCTGGTGGAAATCGTTGAGATCCCGGCATTGAAGTGGTTTATCGGCACTCAGTTCCATCCGGAATACAGCAGTACGGTATTGAACCCGCATCCGTTGTTTGTGGCTTTCGTGAAGGCAGCCATCGAGAACGAGAAGAATTGACAATTGACAGTTGGCAATTGACAATTTATTATTCAAAAATTTATAATTCATAATTAATAGGAATGGATAAAAACACCATTACAGGTCTCGTTTTAATAGGTATATTATTGGTAGGATTCAGTTATCTGAGCCGTCCAAGCGAGGAGCAGATAGCTGCGCAGAAGAAATACTACGATTCTATTGCCGTGGTGCAACAGCAGCAGGAAGCGCTGAAAGCAAAAACAGAAGCCGCACTCGCCAATGAAAACAAAGGTGCAGCGGCGGCAGCAGATTCTTCTGCCCTGTTTTTCAACGCGATGCATGGAACTGATTCCAAAGTAAGCATCCAGAACAGCGTAGCGGAAATCACTTTCACTACGAAAGGCGGACGGGTATATTCGGCTATGCTGAAAGAATACAAAGGACAGGACAAGACAAACCCTGTCGTACTGTTCGACGGTGATGATGCTACCATGAGTTTCAACTTCTACAACAAGCAAGGAGCCATCCAGACAAAGGACTATTACTTCGAAGCTGTCAATAAGACAGACAGCAGCGTAACTATGCGTCTGGCTGCGGACAACGCCAGCTACATCGATTTTATCTATACGCTGAAACCGAACAGCTACCTGATGAACTTTGAAATCAAAGCAACAGGCATGGAAGGCAAACTGGCCAGTACGGAGTATGTAGACATCGACTGGACACAGCGTGCACGCCAGCTGGAAAAGGGATTCACTTACGAAAACCGCCTCTCAGAGCTGACTTATAAGGTAAAAGGTGACAATGTAGATAATCTGTCGGCTGCCAAGGATGACGAAAAGGATCTAGGCAATACAGCGATAGACTGGGTAGCATTCAAAAACCAGTTCTTCTCTTCTGTATTCATTGCAGACCAGGACTTCAACAAGGTTTCTGTGAAGTCAAGAATGGAACAACAAGGAAGCGGATATATCAAGGATTATTCTGCAGAAATGAGTACCTTCTTCGATCCGAGCGGAAAACAACCGACAGAAATGTACTTCTACTTTGGCCCGAACCATTTCAAGACCTTGAAGGCACTGGACAAAGGACGTACAGAGAAATGGGAACTTAACAGACTGGTATATCTGGGCTGGCCGTTAATCCGCTGGATCAACCAGTTTATCACGATCAACGTATTCGACTGGCTGTCGGGCTGGGGCTTGAGCATGGGTATCGTACTGTTGATTCTGACAATCATGGTGAAGGTGGTAGTTTACCCTGCTACCTGGAAAACATACATGTCTTCTGCCAAGATGCGTGTATTGAAACCGAAAATCGACGAGATCAACAAGAAGTATCCGAAGCAGGAAGATGCGATGAAGAAACAGCAGGAGGTGATGAGCCTTTACAGCCAGTATGGCGTGAGCCCGATGGGCGGTTGTCTGCCAATGTTATTGCAGTTCCCGATCTTGATGGCATTGTTCATGTTCGTACCGAGCGCTATCGAGTTACGTCAGCAGAGCTTCTTGTGGGCGGACGACTTGTCCACTTACGACGCGTTCATCACATTCCCGTTCCATATCCCGTTCCTGGGCAACCATCTCAGCTTGTTCTGCTTGCTGATGACGGTAACCAACATCCTGAACACAAAGTATACAATGACGATGCAGGATACAGGAGCACAACCGCAAATGGCTGCGATGAAATGGATGATGTATCTGATGCCGATTATGTTCCTGTTCGTACTGAACGACTATCCTTCGGGATTGAACTATTATTATTTCGTGTCAACACTGATTAGTGTAGGAACCATGATTTTGTTGCGTAAAACTACAGACGAAACAAAATTACTGGCTATTCTGGAAGCTAAGAAAAAAGACCCGAAACAAATGAAAAAGACCGGATTTGCTGCACGCCTGGAAGCTATGCAAAAGCAACAGGAGCAGTTACAGCAGCAAAAACAGAATAAGCGATAAGAAATTATCCGAAGATATATTCTGAGAAAGCCGGGCAACCGAAAGGGGTTTGTCCGGCTTTCTTTCTCTAAAAAACAAACTTAATATGAAGACAAAATATACTTATAAACAAATCTGGACGATCGCCTACCCTATTCTGATCAGCCTGATTATGGAGCAGCTGATCGGCATGACGGACACGGCCTTTCTTGGACGTGTCGGGGAAATTGAATTAGGGGCATCCGCCATCGCCGGGGTTTACTACCTGGCTATTTTCATGATGGCATTCGGATTCAGCGTAGGAGCACAGATATTGATCGCCCGTCGCAACGGGGAAGGAAACTACAAGGAAATCGGACCGATTTTCTATCAGGGGATTTATTTCCTGGTAGTGGTTGCTGCGATTCTGTTTACACTTTCCATCGTATTCTCGCCATTTATTTTAAAGAATATCATTTCGTCCCCTCACATTTATGATGCAGCGGAAAGTTATATTCATTGGCGGGTGTACGGGTTCTTTTTCTCATTTGTCGGAGTGATGTTCCGCGCCTTCTTTGTCGGTACGACACAGACCAAGACGCTGACGCTGAACTCCATCGTGATGGTGCTTTCTAACGTGGTATTCAACTATATCCTGATTTTCGGTAAGTTCGGTTTCCCGCAACTGGGCATTGCCGGTGCAGCCATCGGTTCATCCCTCGCTGAGCTGGTATCGGTGATTTTCTTTATCATCTATACCTGGAAGCGGATTGACTGCAAGAAGTATGCGCTGAATATCCTGCCGAAATTCCAAAGCCGGACATTGAAGCGGATTCTCAATGTCTCCGTGTGGACAATGATTCAGAACTTCGTTTCTTTATCTACCTGGTTTATGTTCTTCCTGTTCGTGGAACACCTGGGAGAACGGTCATTGGCTATCGCGAACATTATCCGGAATGTGTCGGGTATCCCGTTTATGATCGCCATGGCTTTTGCTGCAACCTGCGGATCTCTGGTCAGCAACCTTATCGGTGCGGGCGAAAAAGATTGTGTACGGGGAACCATCAATCAGCACATCCGTATCGGATATGTGTTCGTACTGCCGATATTGATATTCTTCTGTCTGTTTCCCGACCTGATTCTGCGCATATACACGGATATGCCCGATTTGAGGGATGCGTCCATCCCTTCTTTATGGGTGTTATGCGCAGCCTACGTAGTGCTGGTACCAGCCAATGTGTATTTCCAGTCGGTATCGGGAACAGGTAACACACGCACGGCACTGGCCATGGAACTTTGTGTACTGACAATTTATGTAGCTTACGCTACTTATTTTATTCTTTACCTTAAAATGGACATTGCGTTTGCCTGGACAACAGAAAGTGTGTATGGAATCTTTATCCTCCTCTTCTGCTACTGGTATATGAAGAAAGGAAACTGGCAGAAAAAGCAGATTTAAATCCTTTTTTCATTATCTTCGCAAGAAAATAAACATTTTTATAAAATATGAGACAAGCAAATCTATTTATGATGTCGGCAGCAATGTTGTTAGCTGCCTGCGGCGGAACAAAAGACGCGGGCAAAACGGATCAGGTGCTTATCGAAAAATCCGATATTAAGATCGAAGGGAAGCGTATGACGCCTGAAGCCCTTTGGGCAATGGGACGTATCGGAGGACTGGCGGTATCGCCCGACGGAAAGAAAATTGCGTATACAGTAGCATACTACAGTGTACCGGAGAACAAGAGTAATCGCGAAGTTTTCGTCATGAACGCGGACGGCAGCGATAATCGGCAAATCACCCGCACTCCTTATCAAGAGAATGAGGTGACCTGGATAAAAGGAGGAACGAAGCTGGCTTTCCTGAGCAACGACAACGGAAGCAGCCAACTATATGAAATGAATCCGGACGGTAGCGGCCGTAAACAACTGACCAACTACGACGGTGACATCGAGGGTTATTCTATCTCACCGGACGGCAAGAAACTGCTGTTCATCTCGCAAGTGAAAACCAAAGAAAGCACTGCCGATAAATATCCGGATCTGCCGAAAGCTACAGGTATTATTGTCACCGACCTGATGTATAAGCACTGGGATGAATGGGTGACAACTGCTCCGCATCCTTTCGTGGCAGACTTTGACGGTAACGGTATTTCCAATATCGTGGATATACTGGAAGGAGAACCATACGAAAGTCCGATGAAACCTTGGGGCGGCATTGAGCAACTGGCATGGAATACGACTTCGGACAAAGTGGCTTATACCTGTCGCAAGAAAACAGGGCTGGAATATGCTGTTTCTACCAATTCGGATATTTATGTGTATGATCTGAATACAAAGAAAACGGATAATATCACCGAAGAAAACAAGGGGTATGACACCAATCCGCAATACTCTCCGGATGGCAAGTACATTGCATGGCAAAGCATGGAGCGCGATGGATACGAAGCTGATCTGAACCGTTTGTTTATCATGAATCTGGAAACCGGAGAGAAGCGTTTTGTCAGCAAAGCATTTGAGTCTAATGTGGATGCGTTTGTCTGGGGCAACGATGCCAAGACCATCTATTTTACAGGTGTATGGCATGGAGAAACTCAGATTTATTCTCTTGACCTGACGAATGATTCTGTAAAGGCGATTACTTCGGGTATGTATGATTATGAAGGGGTAGCACTCTTCGGTGACAAACTGATTGCCAAACGCCACTCAATGAGTATGGGTGATGAGATCTATGCGGTAGCATTGGATGGTTCTGCCACTCAACTGACACAGGAGAACAAGGAGATTTATGATCAGCTGGAAATGGGCAAGGTAGAAGGTCGCTGGATGAAAACGACGGATGGCAAGGATATGTTGACATGGGTGATCTATCCTCCCCAGTTCGATCCGAACAAGAAATATCCGACATTGCTGTTCTGTGAAGGTGGTCCTCAAAGTCCGGTAAGCCAGTTCTGGTCTTATCGCTGGAACTTCCAGATTATGGCTGCCAACGACTATATCATCGTAGCCCCGAACCGTCGCGGATTACCGGGATTCGGAGTGGAATGGAACGAACAGATCAGTGGTGATTATGGTGGTCAGTGTATGAAAGACTATTTCACTGCTATCGACGAGATGGCAAAAGAATCGTATGTAGATAAAGATCGTCTGGGATGTGTGGGCGCTAGTTTCGGAGGATTCTCCGTATATTGGTTAGCCGGTCATCACGACAAACGTTTCAAGGCATTTATCGCTCATGACGGAATCTTCAATATGGAAATGCAGTATCTGGAAACAGAAGAGAAATGGTTTGCCAACTGGGATATGGGCGGCGCGTACTGGGAAAAACAGAATCCGATAGCACAACGTACTTTCGCCAACTCCCCTCACCTCTTCGTGGAAAAATGGGATACTCCGATTCTCTGTATTCATGGAGAAAAAGATTTCCGTATTTTGGCTAATCAGGCTATGGCTGCATTTGATGCCGCTGTAATGCGTGGTGTACCTGCAGAGTTGCTGATTTATCCGGATGAAAACCACTGGGTACTGAAACCGCAGAATGGTGTCTTGTGGCAACGCACTTTCTTTGAGTGGCTGGATAAGTGGCTGAAGGCTCCTGCAAAATAAATCTTTGATATAAGACAAATAATGAAGGCTCTGTTCTCAAATCAAATTGAGTTCAGAGCCTTCTGCATTACATCTAAAATCCGCTAGACTTTACTCATGATATATATTTTCGATTGCTACTATATACTTAGATAAGGTCTATGATTCAATCTAGACCTGTTTCATAATCCTTTTCAAATAGCTCAATCGGAGCCTCCATTAAAACAGTTTTTTCAGCACCTTTTTCGTCTGATAAATCAATTAATCCCATTTTTTGCTCCCTTAATTGTTCTCCAGTCCATCTGCCTTTTAAATGGTATTCTTCCCCTTTATTTACGGCCTTCAGTACCAAATAAAAAGTTAAGGTACATCGATATCCACATTCTTGTTTTGTTAACTCATAAGTTGAATAGGGAGGTATCTTATACTTTACATTTCCAATAGAACGTGATCCATTCTTTACTTTTAATGTTTCTCCAAAAATCAACGGAGTCTTCGCACCCGTTCCGTCTATAAAAAGCTTACCTCCAGCATCAATGAAAGGAACAGGAATCTTCAAATCCGCCAAATTTTCAGCATTAACAGGCAAAGAACCTTCAGTCAATACAAATAAAGAGTTCTCTTCCTCTTCCACATCCCATGCATATATCATTGGAAGAGGTTCATCTTTATCATTTACTTTATGTTGCAAGACTACTACAGGATATTCAACCCGCTCTACTACATCCGTTTCCTCCTGCACAAACTTATAGGAAACAACCTCTAATATCGCCGGAGTATTGGATGGAGAAGAAGACACATCATCCGAATCACTACTACAAGCTGCGAGTGCAGCACAGATACCTGCAAGAAAGAACATTTTTGTTTTCATAACGCTTAGTTTTAGTTGTGTTACAATAGTTTAGTTTAGGGCAAATGTATAATATTTATATCACTTATCAAAGCTTTACCGATAAAAAATAAAAAAAGGGAGAATTAATCTCCCTCCCAAATATTTTCGATTTCTACTATATACATTTTATGAAAACCTCCATGAGCATCGTCATACCATTTTTCCAAGGACTCTTTATCCAGGAAACATTCAGGTTTAATGTTATCCGCATACAGTTTTCTTCCTTCCAGACTCAGGCGGGCCTGTTCGAAAAGCACATTCCCCTGTTCTGTGAAGACCGGCTTTAACCCGGTTGCTTTCACCTTATCCGTATCACGACCGGACTTTGAGCCACAAACTGCATGAATCTTCTTATTTGCTTCGCCCAAAAAAGAAAGTGTCAGATAATCACTTTTCTCGATGAACTCATACGTATATCGTTCGGGGCGGACAAAAACAAAAGCAACGGGCTTATTCCAAAGCCAGCCAATACCACCCCAACTGGCAGTCATTGTATTAAATTTCTCTTTGGTGCCAGCAGTAACCAACATCCATTCTTTGCCAATCGCCTCAAAGAAATTTTCTTTCAGGTCTTTTACTTCTAACTTCTTCATCTCTCAGTTTATTTTATAATTACTTTCTTTTACTCAGTTTTACGATTTCTCCCAGATAAGGGATTTCTACACGAATCTTTCTTTTCTTTGCTTCTGCCGCAAATACTTTAGGCGGATCATGCAAGGGTTCATCAGACAAATCAAATGTACCGTAGTGCATCGGAATGGTTATTCCTGCATGCATCTCTTCGGAGGCAGTCAGTGATTCATAAGGGGAAATATGATTGGGACGCATGAACCAACGGGGTTTATATGCACCGATACCCAACAAGGCATAGTCCGGAGCTCCGAACAGATCCGGGATTTCCCTAAAATGGGTAGAATACCCTGTGTCTCCGCTATAATAGAGAGAAACACCATTCCCCTGTAGCATGAAAGCTCCCCACAATCGCTGCCCTCCATCACGTACGGAGCGTTTGCTCCAATGCTGTGCCGGCAAGAAAGTTATTTTCAGCCCTTCATCTTCCAGTTGCTGATACCAGCCGGCCTCGATCACTCTCATTTCCGGAAACCAGCTCTTTATCAGTTCTCCGGTTCCCAAACCGCAAAACAGTTTCATCTGCGGATTATTATTCAGCAAACGGGTGATACTTTGCTTGTCCAAATGATCAAAATGGTCATGGCTGATAAGCAGGTAATCAATTTCTGTAAAAATGTCGGGATTGGCAGGAAACTCACTCTGTCTTTTCACAAAAGGGATGTTTCCGAAAACCGGATCGAACATGATTCTTTTGCCTGCCAACTGAAGGAAGAAGGAATTATGTCCCAGCCATATTAAAGAATCTCCCACCACAGCATCCAGCGAACGAAGATAACAGACTTTTGGGTCCCACTTCACCGTTTTCTTTTCTTTCCGCTGAGGATTGGGGGACAACCGCCATTTCAACACACTTCCCATACCGGGGCGGAAACGGTGCTGCCTGTTAAAAAAACGTCCGCGTACCATCGGATTTCCTCTCCAATAAGGATTGACGGTAGCCAAACGTTCGTTTCTCCTGAAACATATATGTTCACCCATTTTCTTTATCTATTGAATAAGTCCTCACAAACTTAATTAAAAATCTTGATTTACAAAGAGGGACAAACAAAAAATGTACCCCGGACACACTATCGGAGTACATTTCTCAGAAAAAGAATAAATATTATTCTTTTTTAATAGAACGATCTTACATTAAAAGCAATGCAGTCTATACAACGGCAGCTGCCATCCGAGAGCTGACAAATTGATAATCACGATGACCAGTCCCAATACCCATAGGATAAACAGAGACCATTTCAAGCCGGTCCCCATCGGTGACCAATGAAACAACTGACGCATTATAGTGTACAGAAAAGCTCCTAATGGAATGGCAATGAGTGCAATTCCTGAAATGGTGCCAAGCAATGTCATCACAGGAGATATGGTAGCTATGGGCGTCCAGTCAATAGCCGGAAGCATTTCATAAAGCAGAGCTCCGCCGCCAACGAGCGCAGCAATCACCGCAAATACAAGAGCTACTATCACCACAGCGAGCACGAACAATACCGGACAGCAAATGATGACAAGAGCTACCAGGAATATCTTAAGAATGATAGCGGCGATCGTGACAAATACATCTCCTACTTTTTGCAGAAAGGTACGCGGTTTGTCCGAGTTCACAAAGTTATTGACCCCATCGGCAACCCGTTCAAATCCGTCCGTCACCGTTTTGCCTATATTTTCTATGGTTACCGCTTCGCCACGCATACTCAGCTTCTCTGCTGCCGTACGTGCTTCGGGAATGATAATCCATCCTATAATATAAAGGATAATCATCGGGCAATAGGGAACAAACAATAATACGATCATCAGGATACGCACCAGCGTGATATCCCAGTCAAAATAAGCAGCCAGTCCGGAAGCTACTCCTCCAAGCAACTTATTATCCGGATCACGGAACAGGCGACGGGCTGTAGTGGTCCGTGTATATCCCTGACCGGAAGAAGCTGTCTGTTCCTTCTTATGCGGTTCGGATTCGTCATCAGATACACCAAAATCTTCCGGCTTGCCTACCCGGGCAATTATTTCTTCCACATCGGCAATGGTAATGACTTGCTTCCCTGCGGACACTTTCTCGGCAAACAGCTCGGCAATACGAATCTCGATATCATTCACAATCTCTTCCGCCCCCTCCTGTTTGCGAAAAAAATGTTTCAGGTTGGCCAGATAGTCGTCCAGCAAGCGGTAGGCATCATCATCTATATGATAGACAGTTCCTCCCAAATTTACAGTCAATGTTTTTTTCATTATTATTTCTTCTTTATCGAATTATCTACTAGCAATATGATTCACGGTTTCGTTCAGTTCCTTCCAGGATATCTCAAGCTCGCCTAAAAAAGCCTCTCCTTTTTCTGTGAGCTTATAGTACTTGCGAGGAGGTCCCTGCGTGGATTCTACCCATTCATAACTCAACAAATCGTCATTCTTCAAACGTGTCAGCAATGGATACAAGGTACCTTCCACCACAATCAGCTGTGCCTCTTTCAACTTCTGAATAATATCAGAAGCATAAGCCGGCTCTTTGTGCAGTAAAAGCATGATGCAATACTCCAACATGCCTTTTCTCATCTGAGATTTTACATTGTCTACATTCATTGTTATTTTTCTTTTTGACAGGACAAATATATGCATTACTCTAGTACCTTGCATTACAAAGTACTATAATTTAATAATAATTAAATCATTAAGAAGTTTTCTCCTTATTATAAAAAGAAATAATAGCTATATTTGCAGCTCATAAAACCACAAAAAAGAAAATACGTATGTTTACTATTCGAAAAGCAAGGATAGATGATTGCGGTCTGATCAACCAAATGGCCGGTGAAGTATTTCCCGCCACTTACCAAGAGATCTTATCTCCCGGACAACTGGACTATATGATGGACTGGATGTACTCTCCCGAAAATATCCGGAAACAAATGGAAGAAGAAGGTCATGTTTATTTTATCGCATATGAAGGAGATGAGCCCTGTGGCTATGTCTCCGTACAGCAACAGGAAGAGAATGTATTCCATCTGCAGAAAATCTATGTCCTCCCCCATTTTCAAGGCGCACACTGCGGTAGTTTTTTATTCAGAGAGGCTGTCAGATATATCAAGGAGGTGCATCCGGAACCTTGCTTAATGGAGCTTAACGTGAACCGTAACAACAAGGCTTTACTGTTCTATGAACGGATGGGTATGAGAAAATTGCGGGAAGGGGATTTTCCGATTGGCAACGGGTACTATATGAATGATTATATCATGGGACTGGATATCTGAAAAGTAAGGTAACCATATACAAAATGCCCCGGAACAGATTGTTACTCAATCAATGTTCCGGGGCATTCGTTTATTTATTACCAAGCGGGCTTATTTCGCTACGCGTTCCAGCCATTTCAGCATGAAGATCATGGTAAACATTGAAATAGTACAAGCTACCACAAATACTGTCCATGTCATCCAGATAGGAATGGATTCATACAAAATAGCACCGATCACCAACAGCTGATTGCCAAGTGCAGTCGCACCTAACCATCCTCCCTGCATAATACCCTGGTATTTCGGAGGAGCTACTTTAGACACAAATGAAATTCCCAACGGAGAAATATACAACTCAGCTACTGTCAAAATCAGATAAGTCAGCATCAACAAGAACGGAGTCACTTTGACCGGTGAAGTTCCTACAGCGATAATATCCTTGTGCAAAGGCAGATTGGCAAAATAAGAACCGACAGCCATTACGATAAAGGCCAATGCGGCAATACCCATACCAATTGCAATCTTTTTAGGAGTAGAAGGCTCTTTTCCACGTCTGCGCTGGCTGGCAAAGATTGCCATAATCACAGGAGTCAGGAAAACAACAAAGAACGGATTCAACGACTGGAACAACTCAGCGGAAATAGGCATACCAAACAAGTTAAGGTCAGTGTATTCCTTTGCAAAGTATGTCAAAGTCAAACCATTCTGATGGAAAGAGAACCAGAAGAAGATAACAACTCCGAACACTGCGAACAGGGCATACATACGTTGTTTCACTTCCTGAATACTCATTTCTACAGTAGCCGAAGATGCTGAAGACGCAACGGCTTTCTTGCTGGGATCGGGGAAGTTTCTCTTATTCAGCAAATAGATAGTCAAAGAAATGACCATAGCAATGATAGCCACTCCAAATGCATAATGGAAACCTGTAGTAAAGACGTTCAGGTAATCGGATGCAAAAGCTGTATAATCCTGCACCGGAGCGTTGGAAGCTTTCTCTACCAACGTATGATAAGTTTCAGTAGCTTCGGGCGACAAAGTACCAGCCAAATGACCGTGACATAATGCAGGAAGATCAGCATCGTAATTATAACCGAAAGTAGACAACCACCAGTTACGTACACCTACCGCTGCAAACGGAGCAAAGATTGCACCGATATTAATGAACATATAAAACAAGGAGAAACCGGAGTCACGCATGCTGGCATATTGAGGATTATCGTACATCTGCCCTACCAGAGCTTGCAGATTTCCTTTAAATAATCCATTACCAAATGCAATCACAAACAAGCTGGCGCAAGTAATGACCAGATAAAAGGTCTGATTGTCTACCGGAGTCTTGGATGGAATAGCCAACAACAAGTATCCCACTGCCATCAGCACAATTCCCGTGAAAATAGTTCCTTTGTAGTTTCGTGTCTTATCGGCGATAATACCTCCAACCAAAGCAAGAATGTAAATGGAAAAATAGAAAGTTGAATAAATAAATCCCGCTTCTTTTCCATTCATTCCAAACTTAGCTTGCAAGAAAAGCACGAGGATCGCCATCATTGTATAGAAGCCAAAGCGTTCACCTAGATTGGCTAAAGCGGCTGCTATCAGTCCTTTAGGGTGTTTGTCAAACATAGATATAAATTTATTAATTAATGATTGATAATTTTTCTAATGACATATATTCTGCAAATATATACTTTTTTGGATTTATTCCTCAAATAAACGGCAAATTTCTGCCCTCGATTCGCGGATTAAATCACCCGGCGCAAGCTTTATCTGCAGCCCCCGTACACCGGCACTTACATAAATATACGGAAATTGCCGGCAGGTTTCATGAATATAAGTAGGAAAATGTTTCTTCATGCCAATAGGCGAACAGCCGCCCCGGATATATCCCGTCAGCGGAAGAAGTTCTTTCACCGGTATCAGATCACACTTTTTATTGCCGGAAGCCTTTGCTGCCAGCTTCAGATCGACTTCGTGCTCACCCGGAATGACGCAAACAAAATAACCGCTTTTGTCACCGTGAAGAACCAGTGTCTTAAATACCTGTTCTATATTCTCGCCTAAGCTGGCAGCTACATGAATGGCACTCAGATCGTTTTCGTCAACTTCATAAGGAATCAGTTCATACGCTATTTTAGCTTTATCCAGCAAACGCGCCGCATTCGTTTTATTGATTTTCATCTTGTTGTTTCTTTTTAGTAAGCCGACACTTATACTTCAATATTAAAGTCCTAATTCCTCGCGAAGAAACTTAGGAGTATAACCATTCTGTCTCTTCGCAACCTCTTCCGGTGTTCCGTAGCTAAGGAGTACTCCCCCGCCCTTACCACCTTCAGGTCCCATGTCTATGATATAATCCGCCATCTTGATAACGTCCAGGTTATGTTCGATTACAATGACGGTATTACCTTTGTCCACCAGCTTATTAAGTACCCCCATCAATACACGGATATCCTCAAAGTGAAGTCCGGTAGTCGGTTCATCGAGAATGTAAAGTGTTTTACCGGTATCTCGCTTGGACAATTCTGTTGCTAGTTTCACACGCTGGCTCTCTCCACCAGAAAGGGTAGTAGATGACTGCCCTAATTTAATATAGCCCAAACCAACATCCTGCAAGACTTTTATCTTATTCAGAATCTGCGGCACATTCTCAAAGAATTCGACAGCACGGTTTATAGTCATATCAAGCACATCAGCAATAGACTTTCCTTTGAAACGTACTTCAAGCGTTTCGCGATTATACCGCTTGCCGTGGCAAACCTCACAAGGCACATACACATCCGGCAAGAAGTTCATTTCAATCGTCTTGTATCCATTTCCGGTACAGGCTTCACAACGACCGCCCGATACATTAAAAGAGAAGCGTCCGGGCTTGTAACCGCGAATCTTAGCTTCCGGAAGGCTTACGAACAAGTTACGGATATCAGAAAATACACCTGTATAAGTGGCCGGATTGGAACGGGGGGTACGACCAATCGGAGATTGATCCACGTCCACTACCTTATCTATGTTTTCCAGTCCCTCTATAGAATCGTATTCCAAAGGATCCTGCAAAGAGCGATAGAATTTCTGTGAAAGAATCGGCTGCAAAGTCTCATTAATCAACGTCGATTTACCACTTCCGGATACTCCGGTCACACAAATCAACTTCCCTAACGGAAATTCAACATCTACATTTTTCAGATTATTTCCCTTCGCTCCTTTCAGCCAGATAGATTTTCCATTTCCTTTTCTTCGCTTGGCGGGTACTTCTATTTTCATCTCTCCGTTCAGATACTGCGAAGTCATCGTTTCGGTTTGAAGCATTTCTGACGGGGTTCCCGAGAAGACTACCTCCCCACCCAGACGACCGGCTTTAGGCCCCATATCAATCACATAATCGGCAGCCAGCATCATATCTTTATCGTGTTCAACAACGATAACCGAGTTTCCCATATCACGAAGCTCTTTCAACGAGCGGATCAAACGCAGATTGTCACGCTGGTGCAACCCGATACTCGGTTCATCCAGAATATAAAGCACATTCACCAATTGCGAGCCGATCTGTGTAGCCAGACGAATACGCTGACTTTCACCACCGGACAGGCTGACCGAGCTACGGTTCAATGCCAAATAATCCAATCCTACATCCAACAAGAATTTCAAACGCGTACGAATTTCTTTCAGAATCTCGGCTGCGATTTTCTTTTGTTTATCGGACAGAAATTGATCTACGTTCATCAACCAGTCATATAGCTCATTGATGTCCATATTGGCCAAGTCATTGATGTTCTTGTCATGAATACGGAAGTGCAATGCTTCTTTATTCAACCGGGCACCTTTACATTCCGGACAAACAGTGGTACGGGCAAACTGCTCCGCCCACTTCTGCGCGGTAGCAGAAGCATCCTTTTCCTGAAGCATCTGGATATATTTTACGACTCCTTCATAGGTTACAAAGTAATCAGAAGAAGTTCCTATCAGCGAACTCTTGATCTTGATCCGGTCATCCGAACCATATAATATTTCTTCAACCGCATCATCCGACAATTCCTTCACCGGAGTTTTTAAAGTGGCTTCATACTTCTCCAGCAAAGCACCGATCTGCCAGAAAATCATGGCATTCTTGTATTTTCCCAAAGGTGCTATCGCTCCTTCATAGATGGAAAGTTCACGGTCGGGAATCACTTTATCGACATCAATCTGATTGACCACGCCTAATCCTTTACATTTCGGGCACGCTCCCTGTGGAGAGTTGAACGAGAAGTTATGAGGAGCCGGTTCCCGATAAGACAGTCCGGTAACCGGACACATCAGGCGTTTACTGTAATGACGGACACTTTCTGTCTGCGCATCAAGAATCATCAATAAACCATCACCTTGGCGCATAGCAGTTGCCACGCTCTGTTTCATGCGTTTATCATCTTTCTCGGCTACTATCAGTTTATCAATGACTACCTCAATATCATGATTCTTGTAACGGTCGAGTTTCATGCCGTGCGTCACTTCACGCAGTTCGCCGTCTATCCGTACATAGAGATATCCTTTCTTTCGCACCTGTTCGAAGAGTTCTTTGTAATGTCCCTTACGCGAACGAACCAAGGGTGCGAGCAAGTATATTTTCTTTCCTTTATAATCTTTCAGGATTAAATCCAGAATCTGTTCTTCCGTATATTTCACCATCTCCTCCCCTGACAGGTACGAATAAGCAATACCTGCACGAGCATAGAGCAGACGAAGATAATCGTATATTTCCGTTGTTGTTCCCACGGTAGAACGGGGATTTTTATTCGTAGTTTTCTGTTCGATAGAGATAACCGGACTCAGCCCTGTTATTTTATCGACATCCGGACGTTCCAGATTCCCCAAAAAGTTGCGGGCATAGGCCGAAAAAGTCTCGATATAGCGGCGCTGTCCCTCGGCAAATATCGTATCGAAAGCCAAGGAAGATTTACCACTACCACTCAATCCGGTAATCACTGTCAAACTGTTACGGGGAATTTCAGCATCAATATCTTTCAAATTGTGCACACGGGCACCATACACATTAATATATTCTGTTTCTTGCATATTCATATCCTTCATAAACGGTACAAAATTAATGTTTCCGACTGAAATATGCTCCTAAAAAAGCACAATATTATTTTCTTAACTCAAATCTTATGAAGATATAGGGCATTATTCGTACCTTTGTTCCTTGATTTCAAGAACCAATAGTTATAAATTGATGAAACCGATAAGCCGAATATTCTTATTTTTGCTTTTTATAAGCGCCTCATACGCTATTAGTTATGCACAAGAGAACCAATCTTATTTCTTGCATACCATCGAAAAAGGACAGAGTTTATACTCCATTGCCAAGATGTATAATGTCACAACAAACGACATCATACGTCTGAATCCCGGATGTGATGAGAAAATTTATGCCGGGCAAGCTATAAAAATCCCTAAAGGAAAAGAAAGCCAAAAAGGGGAAACATTCCATACGATTCAAGCCGGAGAAACTTTATACAAACTGACTACCATTTATAATATATCTGCAAAAGCCATTTGTGAAGCCAATCCGGGATTGAGCGCCGAAAACTTCCGTATCGGTCAGGTTATTCTCATTCCGTTGGAACAAGAGCAGGAAACGGAAACTGCACAAGCACCGGCTGAAAAACCCGCTATACAGGGGCCTGTACAATCCAGATGCAAAGATATGCATAAGGTAAAACGCAAAGAAACCGTATTCAGTGTAAGCCGCGAATATGGAATCAGCGAACAGGAATTGATTGCAGCCAATCCCGAACTGAAAAAGGGAATGAAAAAGGGACAATACCTCTGTATCCCCTATCCCAGTGCAACCACCATGCAACCGACGGCTCCCAAAGAGGATCCGTACGCTATCCCACCCAGTAACAATGAGCTTTTCCGCAAGAGCAAAGAAGCCCCTCAGGCAATCTCTACTATCAAAGCGGCCCTGCTATTGCCTTTCCAGGAAGACAAACGTATGGTGGAATACTACGAAGGTTTCCTGATGGCGGTAGACAGCCTGAAACGTACGGGTACTTCTATTGATCTATATGTATATGACTGTGGAAAAGATGTTTCTACATTAAATACTATTCTGGCGAAAAATGAGATGAAGAACATGAATGTCATTTTCGGTCCGATGCACCAGCAACAGATCAAACCTTTATCTACTTTTGCAGAAAAGAATGATATACGACTGGTGATTCCTTTCTCTTCGAAAGGGGAAGAAGTATTTAATAATCCTGCCATCTACCAGATTAATACCCCACAATCCTATTTATATTCGGAAGTATACGAACACTTTACCCGTCAATTCCCCAATGCCCATGTCATCTTTATTGAACCAACCAGCGAAGATAAAGAAAAAGCCGAGTTTATCAGCGGCATGAAACAAGAGCTGAAGAGCAAGGGAATGTCAATGAAAACCGTCAATGAAAACGCAACCAAGGATATGCTGAAGGAAGCTCTCCGCTCTGACAAAGACAATATTTTCATTCCGACTTCCGGCAAAAATGTCATGTTAATCAAGATTCTTCCTCAACTGATTCTACTGGTCAGAGATACTCCGGAGCAGAATATTCATCTGTTCGGTTATCCCGAATGGCAGACATATACCCGGGATCACCTGGAAAGTTTCTTTGAACTGGACACCTATTTCTATTCATCATTCTACACAAATACATTGTTTCCGGCTGCCATACAGTTCACCAACAATTATCACAAATGGTATAGCAAGGACTTGGTGAGTAAATTCCCAAGCTACGGAATGCTTGGTTTCGACACAGGCTTCTTCTTCCTGAAAGGCTTGTCACGCTATGGCTCGGAACTGGAAAACAATTTACCGAAAATGAACCTGACTCCGATACAGACAGGCTTCAAATTCGAACGTGTCAACAACTGGGGAGGATTCATTAATAAGAAAGTATTCTTTATCCATTTCACGAAGAATTTTGAATTAGTAAAACTTGACTTCGAATAAGACGAAAATGACAAAGATAAAATCACTTCTGATTGCCGCTTCCCTGATGATGGGACTTGCACTTCCTGCCACCGCACAGATCGGCGAACCACGCCAGAACTTTTCTGTCGGATTTAATGGAGGAGTCAACTTAAACAGTGCTTCATTCACTCCTAAAATCAAACAGAACTCACTGATGGGTATTACCGGAGGTTTGACGGCACGCTACATTTCCGAAAAGTATTTTGCAATGATCTGTGGTGCGCAAGTAGAGTTAAATATCTCACAGCGCGGCTGGGATGAGTTATTCGAAATCATGGATGAAAATGGGCAGACCTTAGAAGATCCTACCCGCAAGTACACCCGAAAGATGACCTATCTCGACATTCCCTTCCTCGCACACTTGGCTTTCGGTAATGAAAAAGGACTGCAGTTCTTTATCAATGCAGGTCCTCAGATCGGCCTTCTGATCGGTGAATCTGAAAGCATGGAGAATATAGACATGAATACCCTGACAAACACACAAAAAGCTGTTTACGGGGATAAAATCCAAAACAAATTCGATTATGGTATAGCCGGAGGCGGCGGAATAGAATTCAGAACAAAGAAAGTCGGTAGTTTTCTGCTCGAAGGACGCTATTATTTTGCTCTGTCAGACTTTTACAGCACAACGAAGAAAGACTATTTCTCCCGTGCGGCTCATGGCACAATTACAGTGAAGCTCACTTATCTATTCGATTTAAAGAAATAAAAAACAGTACCCAAAAAGATCAGGCGCGAATTTCGCTCGAACCTACGGTTTATATTTCCGTGAGTCTGCGAAATTCGCGCCTGTTTTTATTCTATCAGGAACTCCTAATGCGAGAGCTTCCCGCATTCTTATCGAAGTCTGTCTGCAGCCTTTACCATCACCTCGTCACGTCCGATAGCACGAATAGCCAGCACATTCAGAACGATAGACACCAATGGTAAGCAAAGCGCCCAACCAATACGGAACAGATTGGCATCGCTCTTCAATGCAAAATAAAAAGCAATGAAGGCAATATAATAGCCCACCAGCAACAAGCTATTGAAGATTGACATACGAATCTGCAACATTCGGTTCTTATACAGAAAAATAGTCGCAAAAGCTACCAGAGCGCTCAGCATCAGAATACCAAATATCCCCCAAGTAGACTGGAAAATTCCATTCACGTCTATCCCCAGTGCTTTAAAAGGATGTTCTCCTGTAGTGTCAATAAAATATCCCATCGGTAAACACATTGCTGTAATCAGCAACCCTGTTACAATCAATAAGTAAAAACTTTGAATTCGTTGAATCATAAGTATTCTATAGTAGTTAAGTTAAACAATAATAGCCAAGCAATAAGGAATAGGAAAATGCTTCCCGCTTACTACTTGACTATCAATTCTTTCGTTAGAAAATAAATTACTGAAGTTTTTCTTTCTCCTTAGCCGGATTTCTATAATAAATTTTCCCTTCGATGTATTCCTGTGTAGCAATCAAGTCAGGTTTCGGCAATTTCTCATAATAACGAGAAATTTCGATCTGTTCTCTATTCTCGAATACTTCTTCCAAATTATCGTTGTAAGAAGCAAACTCTGCTAATTTCTTAGAAAGATCGTTTTTAATTTCCACACTAATCTGGTTAGCACGCTTACCAATAATGGCAACAGTTTCATAAACATTCCCTGTGTCAGCACAGAGTTCCATCATGTCACGGGTTACCGTCGTAGCAGGAGCGTTCGTTTTTTTGTAGTCCATAAATCTATTTAAATTTAGTCTTTAATTACTTTCTGTGACTCATTGAATATTTTTTCAGCCTCTTTCAGGTATTTACTTTCCGGAAACTCATTCTTGAAAGCATAATATTCATCTATCGTTTCACGGTAACGATCCATCTTCTTGTCTTCTACACTATAAATAGCCATTTCATGTCTGGCACGCAGAATCAATATGGAAAGTTCTTCGCGATAATCTGTATAAGGATAATCTTTCAGAGCATTCTGAGCTGTAATTACACAGGATTCATAGTTATTACCCAGATAGTTACCCAGATTATAATACAACTTTGCAGAATAGAGTTCTTTCAACACCAGTTTATCCTGCAAAGCAAAAATCATATCTTGTGCTTCCTGCTTCTTGGTACTGTTCGGGAAATATTCCATAAACATCTGCAGTTGCTGGATAGCCTGATAAGTGCTTGATTGATCCAAACGTGGTTCCGGAGTATCCAGGAACAGGGATTTACCTGCATGGAAACGTGCCAGTTCAGTGAAAGTACCACGGGGATAAGTGTTGAAATAGGTGATAAACGTCTGGGCAGCTGTCTGATAATCTTTCTGATTATAGTAACTCATACCCAACATATACAGAGACTCCTCCGCTTTATCGGTTCCCTTAAGGATTGTAATCAATTCGTTCAGCAAGGTAGCTGAGCGGTTATACTGCCCTTTAGCAAAATAGTTTTTGGCGGCCTCGTACTTGTATTCGTAATCGGTACTTTTCAGCAACTTATTGTACTCTCCACACGATGTCAGAGAGGCTGCTGCGAGCAAAGTTATAATGATATTTTTCTTCATCCTTTTAAAAAATATTGCGCAAAGTTACTTATTCGCGGGGAATTAACCAATTAATCTATGTTTTTTAATACATAAAAGGCGTTAAACATCGACGAAAAGAGAAAAAACGACGTCGAACAGGAAGCTATAAACAGTCAATAATAAACGGTGAACGATCAACAAGCGCGCTATATGTCATTGGTATACCAGCGCTATCGTTCTTCGTTCACCGTTCGCTTATGGTCCGCCGTCCGGTTACAGCTTGTACAAATCACTTGCCGCCAACAGGTCGACTTTCTTTTCTTTCAGTACTTCAATACATTTATCCATATTACTAGGACGAATCACAACGTTTGCCACGTTATTATTGGCAAACGAATACATATACTCAATAAAGACCCCTTCTGCCGACAAGAATCCCAGCACTTTTGCCAGAGCTCCCGGCACATTCGGACAGCTAATGCCGACCACATCTGTTATATTCACGGCAAAATGATTATCTTTCAATGCTTTATATGCTTTATCCGGATCGGATACAATTCCACGCAAAATGCCAAAATCAGCATTTTCAGCGATGCACAAGGCAGAAAGATTGATGTTCTCTTTTGCCAGCACTTCAGTCACTTCCGTCAAACGGCCGGACTTGTTTTCCAAAAAGATAGAAAGTTGTTTTGCTACCATTATCGTAAAGTTTTAAGTATTAGGTATTAAGTAATAAGTAATAAGTAATAGCCACACGGATTCCATGTTGCAGCTACGATAATACCTAATACTTATTACTTATTACCTATTTTAAATTTTTCTGTTATCAATCACTCGTTTAGCTTTGCCCACGCTGCGTTCAATGCTACGCGGTTCTACCAGTTTCACATTGACTCCCAGTCCAAGTACGCTTTGGAGACGGCTTGCCAGTTTCTTCTTCAACGCTAGCATACGGTTAATCTCATCCGAATAGAAATCCGGGCGCACTTCTACCTGAAGTTCCATCGTATCGGTATTGTTTTCACGCCCCACTATCAACAAATAATGTGGTTCGAATTCTTCCATCTCAAGAATGACGGACTCGATCTGAGTCGGGAATACATTGACACCACGGATAATCAGCATATCGTCACTACGTCCCAGGATACGGTCCATACGAACCAATGTACGCCCGCAGGAGCATTTATCATAATGCAAGGCCGTCAAGTCACGCGTACGATAACGAAGCAATGGCATTCCTTCCTTCGTCAGGTGCGTAAATACCAGCTCGCCCGTCTGTCCGGGTTCTACCGGCTGCAATGTATTCGGATCAATAATTTCCGGGAAATAATGATCCTCATTCAAGTGCGTACCATGCTGACATTCACATTCGTAACCTACACCCGGTCCGGCAATTTCACTCAGTCCGTAGATATCATATGCTTTAATACCGAGTTTTTCTTCGATTTCATGACGCATATTCTCCGTCCAGGGCTCCGCACCCAAGGCTCCCACTTTCAGTTGGAATTCCTCCCGCGGATAGCCGGAATCTTTAATGGCATCCGCCAGATAAAGTGCATACGAAGGAGTACAGCAAAGAACCGTTGATCCAAAATCATGCATCAATGTAATCTGCTTTTCTGTATTACCACTGGACATCGGAATCACAGAAGCACCAATATTCTCAGCTCCGGCGTGTGCTCCCAGGCCACCCGTAAAAAGTCCGTAACCATAGGAAACCTGAAATATATCTGAGCGTCCTGCTCCATAAGCAGTAAAAGCACGCGATATACATTCTGCCCACGAAGAAAGGTCTTTGCGGGTATATCCCACTACCGTCGGCTTTCCGGTCGTTCCGGAAGAGGCATGAATACGCACGATCTGGCTCATCGGCACGGCACAAAGTCCGAAAGGATAATTATCTCTTAAATCATGTTTCGTGGTAAACGGCAGTTTCACGATATCATCAATCGTATTGATATCATCGGGGGTGATACCCATTTCCTGCATTTTCTTCCGGTAAAAAGGCGTGTTGTGATAAACGTAATCCACAATTTTCTTGAGTCGTATGCTTTGAATCTTGCGAAGACTTTCGCGGTCCATACACTCAATGGTCTCATTCCAAATCATGTTCTCTTGGTATTATTAGTTGTATGAATCTGTTTCATGATATTAATATGTTGCAAAGTAAAGGATTTATTTGGAAAAATGATTTGTTATCTCAATTATTTTGCCGAATATTGCTCCACTTTTTAGGATTTAACTATGAATTTTGAACTAACATCAGCTTACAAACCTACCGGGGATCAACCAGAAGCGATCGCCCAGCTTACTGAGGGGGTACTTCAAGGAGTTCCCGCACAGACTTTATTGGGGGTTACCGGATCGGGAAAAACGTTCACCATCGCCAATGTGATCGCCAACATCAACAAGCCTACGTTGATCTTGAGCCACAACAAGACATTGGCTGCGCAGCTATACAGCGAGTTCAAGGGATTTTTCCCCAATAACGCCGTAGAATATTACGTTTCATATTACGACTACTATCAGCCGGAAGCCTATCTGCCAAATTCAGATACCTATATAGAAAAGGATCTCGCCATCAATGACGAGATTGACAAGTTACGTCTCGCCGCTACCTCCTCCCTGCTTTCAGGCCGGAAAGATGTGGTAGTCGTTTCCTCAGTCTCCTGTATTTACGGTATGGGAAACCCGTCGGATTTCTATAAAAATGTAATCGAAATTGAACGGGGACGGATGCTTGACCGTAATGTTTTTCTGCGTCGTCTTGTGGACAGCCTGTATGTCCGTAATGATATCGATTTGAATCGTGGCAACTTCCGCGTCAAAGGAGACACGGTCGACATTTTCCTTGCGTACTCAGACACTCTGCTTCGTGTCACTTTCTGGGGAGACGAGATTGATGGTATAGAAGAAGTGGACCCGATTACCGGTGTGACTACCGCTCCTTTCGAAGCTTATAAGATCTATCCCGCCAATTTATTTATGACCACCAAGGAAGCTACTCTTCGTGCCATCCACGAAATAGAGGATGACTTAACCAAACAAGTAGCGTTCTTCGAATCTATCGGCAAAGAATATGAAGCGAAACGATTGTACGAGCGAGTTACGTATGACATGGAAATGATCCGGGAATTAGGGCACTGTTCCGGCATTGAGAATTATTCCCGTTATTTCGACGGTCGCGCTGCCGGCACCCGTCCTTATTGCCTTCTCGATTTCTTCCCGGATGACTTTTTGCTGGTTATTGACGAAAGCCATGTAAGCGTGCCGCAGGTTCGCGCCATGTATGGAGGCGACCGTGCCCGTAAAATCAATCTGGTAGAATATGGGTTCCGACTACCTGCCGCAATGGACAACCGCCCTCTGAAATTTGAAGAATTTGAGGAGATGACAAAACAAGTGATTTATGTCAGTGCTACCCCGGCAGAATATGAGCTGATACAATCGGAAGGGATCGTTGTAGAACAAGTGATCCGCCCTACCGGTCTGCTTGATCCTGTTATTGAAGTACGCCCGAGTCTCAATCAAATTGACGACCTGATGGAAGAAATTCAGCTGCGTATCGAAAAAGAAGAACGGGTACTTGTAACGACACTTACGAAACGTATGGCGGAAGAGCTGACAGAATACCTTCTCAACAATAATGTGAGATGTAACTATATCCATAGCGATGTGGATACATTAGAGCGTGTGAAGATCATGGATGACTTGAGACAAGGCGTTTATGACGTACTTATCGGTGTCAATCTGCTTCGTGAAGGTCTTGACCTTCCGGAAGTATCCCTTGTCGCTATTCTCGATGCCGATAAGGAAGGCTTCCTCCGTTCGCATCGCTCATTGACCCAGACTGCAGGACGTGCTGCCCGTAATGTAAACGGAAAAGTAATCATGTATGCAGATAAAATAACAGACAGTATGCGGCTTACGATCGATGAAACAAACCGTCGACGCGAGAAACAGCTCGCTTATAATGAAGCGAACGGCATCACCCCACAACAAATCAAGAAGGCGAGAAACTTGTCTGTATTTGGCAGTCCAGGTTCCGAAGCCGATGAGTTGCTGAAAGAAAAACACGCTTATGTGGAACCTTCTTCACCTAATATCGCAGCCGACCCAATCGTACAATATATGAGCAAAGCTCAAATGGAAAAGAGCATAGAGCGTACCCGCAAATTAATGCAGGAGGCCGCCAAAAAACTGGAATTTATCGAAGCTGCCCAATATCGGAATGAGCTGCTGAAACTGGAAGATTTGATGAAAGAAAAGTGGGGATAAACGGCTTATAAATATCAATAAATCTATAAGAAACCCGAGCTTTTGCTAATTAGTGTTATAAAAACACCTATTTAAGAGAAATAATTTGCAGATTTCGCAAAAGCCCGTATCTTTACACTGTGTTTTTCATAGTATTAGATTTAAGGTTAACAAAGGTTGGAGCAAGGCGTTGCTCCTTTTTTTATGCCCATACCCCATCTTAGCATCTTCCAATCCTACAAAAATACCCCTTGAAATCTTATCAAAGGGCATTTTTTATCTACACTCTATCTATAATTAAAGCGCTTTTTCAATAGCCTGTTTAATGAGTGCTTCCATGATATCATATCCTTCTCCTGTAGGATGTACCCCATCTTTCGTATATTGAGGATTCAAGGCCTTATTCTCGCCCACCACCATTGGCTGATAATAATTCACAAACGGAATTTTATTAGCTTTGGCGTAAGCTTCTATGCGGGCATTCAATGACTGAATCTTTTGAGGAGCATCTTTAATCTCCCGTCTCCACGGAAATTCAGCAGCCGGCAATACTGAAGTCAGAATCACTTTGATTTTATTTGCCTTCGCCAGTTCTGCCATAGATGCAATATTTCCGAATGTATAATCTTCATTATAAGCACCTGTATTTTCGGCTACATCATTTGTTCCTGCATTAATGACAACCAATGCCGGAGAAAGATTGATCACATCTTCCCTAAAACGAAGTAAAAACTGATAGGACGTCTGACCACTGATACCACGACCGATATATCCATTTGTTTTGAAGAAATCAGGATGTGTCCTCACCCATCCTTCCGTAATGGAATTGCCCATAAAGACCACTCTTTTTTCCTTCTTTACAGGTTGTGCAAGTGCTGCATTCTCTGTCGCATAACGCTTGTAATTAGCGAACTCATGTTTCTGTGCATAGGTCTCTCCTACTGAGAAACTCAAACAAACGATGGCCAACAACATCCATTGACCCAGTCTTTTCTTTTTCATATACGTATATAAAGATTAGTAATTCAAATTGGTTGCAAAGATAAAAAAACTCTTTATATGAACGATCAAATACCGAATATCCGTTAAGCGGAAAGGGGAAATTCTTAATCTATGTTATATAACATAAGATTTTTCTTGGTTAATTTGCAAAGTTCACAGAAGTCCGTATCTTTGCAATGTGTTTTTCATAGTATTAGATTTAAGGTTAACAAAGGTTGGAGCAAGGCGTTGCTCCTTTTTTTATGCCTATACGCTTGGTTTCCTGAAAAAGAATGGTATTTTTGTGAATCTTAATACCCTAAAAAAACACTGTCATGAAAAAGCTCATTACTCTTTTATTTATAAGCATACTTAGCCTTCAGGTTTATTGTTCCGCACAAGAAATATTAAAAGTGGATTATCCGGCCATCAAAGAGTACGTAACTAATCACAATACGGAGTTTCAAAAGCTCATGCAACGTTTTGAAGAAAATGATACTTTACTCACCCGGCAAGATCATGCCATGCTATATTACGGGTATTCATTCACACCAGCTTACAAAGGAAGTATGGATGATTTTCAGGATTTCCGAAAGTTGATTAAAGAAGAAAAGTATGAAGATGCTTATAATATCGGCAAAGAACTACTAAAAAAGAATCCGGTATCTCTCCAATTACTATATAATATGTACGGAATAGCCGGTTTGCTCCAGAAAGATATCCGGGAAATAAAACACTATTCAAAAAGATACGCAGCCTTGCTTACTATGATTGCGCTTACAGGTGACGGTACAAGCGAAGAAACCGCATTTAAGGTTATCTGCGTAAATGACGAATACCAACTGCTGAACATGTTATTCAAAATGGAAAACATGAAAGGTCAATCGCTAGTCAATAAATGTGATCTGATAGAGTTTGATAAATGCCAGTACTATGAAGGAAATCAAATGTATTTCGACATTAGCCGTTCCCTTGATTATATGAGTGAATTATTCGGAAAATGAAAAAAAAGCTATTCTATATCACACTGATAATTGCCATACTTTGTGTTATCAGTATCTTTATCTGCGACTGGACCATCAAGAAGAATGCAGCCTCCTGCATCTATACTGAAATCAGTGATATTCCTGCAAACAATGTAGGTCTGCTTCTCGGCACCTCTCCTAAGCTGAAAAGCGGAAATAACAATTTATATTTTGACTATCGCATTGATGCGGCGGTTGAACTGTACAAGGCAGGCAAAATTAATTATATTCTTATCAGTGGAGATAATCGCAAAGAAGATTACAACGAACCGGAAGAAATGAAGAAAGCGCTTATGCAAAAAGGTGTTCCTGAAAAGTCTATCTATTTAGATTATGCCGGTTTTCGTACCCTTGACTCTGTTGTGCGTGCTAAAGAAGTATTCGGTCAGACCCGTCTGACCATCATTTCTCAACGATTTCACAATGAGCGGGCTATTTATCTTGCCGAAAAGAATGGGATTACCGCCATCGGTTTTAATGCCAGGGATGTAGACGTCTATGCAGGATTGAAAACCAATATCAGAGAATTATTTGCAAGGGTCAAGATGTTTATCGATTTAGCGATAGATAAGCAACCGCATTTCCTGGGAGAAAAGTACAAACTGCCATCCGGCAAATAAGAAAATATCAAAAACAAAAAGTTATTGAAAAATTTATGGAACAACAACCTCAACTCAATGATCACAACAAACAGGAGTATCCTCCTATGCATATTAGAGATTCTAACACATCCTTAATTAATCAATTATAATACAACGACTTACCATTAATGCTAAAAATATATAATTACATATTTGTTTCACCCCAATTAATGCACAACTTTTACATACCTAAAGCTTCCGCAGTAAACATGAAAAAGAGTAATTTCAATAAACGAGATTACTCTTTTTCATATCCCCCTTTCTATAGTTACATACTAATGGAACACTTTATCATTAAAATAGGTCACTCTAGAATTTTAAAGTCGGCAATATCCAACAAATAAAGTATAATATCATCAGAACTTCTTTATTTACAATATTGCTCCCATAATTAAAAGTAATTATGGATTAGAATTAAATCTTAAAGCCCTTACAACTTCATCTAGTCCCAGTCCTTCTTTTTGTTCTCTTGAATAATAGAGATTATATTCTCTTAAAGGTCTACACAATTTATTAAACCTCGTATTATACCCAGTTTTTTCTTCTCCACAGGAAAAACAAACAGCAGAATAAGCACAAGTTCCAGTCATTGGAGAACCTGAAAATGATATTATCATCATCTGTTTACCACAGAATTGGCAAGGCAAAGAATAAACTTCTTCATATTTTTCCCACACTTTCAACAATACCCCTAAATATATCTGTTTAGAAACCGAATATACAGTCAATGGAATTGGAGCAAAGAAATAGTTCTCATTAGAAAAAATCCACTCTTTATTAGCCCAAAGAAAAGAGATATTCTCTCTATACATGCCCCATTGCTTCTGATATAAATAATTCATTTCATTACCTCCTTTTAATCAACCATTTTCTAATATTAATTGCTCTAGATAAGAGCACACAACAATCTCTACATCAATATTCCTATGAAATATAACTGCATTGATTAAAGCCAAATGAACCTCTTTCTGTAGAACAGATATTGGAAGATTAGACATTATAACATACCTTTTAACGATTTCTTCTATCCAATCCTCATTTGCTATAATAAATTGTAGTTTTGCTACCTCGTTATCCTCCAATATATCATAAATTAAATCCTTTCGTTTTATCGTAGAAAACACAAATATCACTCTATTTTAAAGATTTATCTCCTTATTAATCTCAATTTGCTCATCAACTATATCTCTTATAATATTTTCTATACTCAAATCATCTGGTTTACTTTTTATTTCCACAAAAGAGTTATCAGCCACAAATCTAAGTTGACACCCAATAACAGAAAGACGAGTAGACTCTAAACGGACTTTAGGAGATTTCGATTTGCACCTTTGAACCTTCACATAAGGATTAATTCCGTATATGTCATCATCAGAAAACAACATATCATAAGGTAAAGACATTGTTTTCAGATTTGCGCAATCGACAAACAAATGTTTTCCACAATCACAACAATCGGGTATTATCATATCCTCCAAATTATAGCAACCATGAAAAACATCATCTCCTATTTTGGCTAAATCTTTTGGTAAAGAGACCGACTGCAAAGCAGTACAACCGTAAAAAGCTCCATCATCTATGATTTTCAAATTTGGTGGCAATATTATACGTCTCAATTGAGTACAATTTCTAAATGCATTTTTTCCAATCCCTTCTAGACTTTCAGGTAGGAGTATCTCCTCTAAGTTTTTATATTGTGCAAAACCACCAATATATTTAACCCCTTTAGGTATTATAATTTTAATTATACTTTCAATCTCTGATTGAGACAACTTCAAAAACCCTGTCCCATAGATTCGGTATACCAATCCTTCTGGAAATTCTAATATTGTATTCATTTTATAGTACTTAATAATTCATTTTACTTATTATTCACCTCACATATCATCAACACAAAAAACGTAATCGATAATAAAAAGTTAATTAGGAAAATTGTATCTATAACCACACATTCTTTTATAGAGAGTTTTCTCAATCAACCATTCCTATTTTTCTGCAAAACATTTTCAATAGCTATTATTACAGCTATCTAATCTTATATTTCAATATATCGAAACCATATTCAGCAAATAACCTATCCACTTTTTTAAAGTCAATATGTTCTTTCAAAACACCTGCAATATAATTGATAATACAGTAAGTATGCGTTATTTCGCGAGAAAACAAGTCTACAACATGCCTTTGATAATCTTCTCGTTCATAAGGATAAGAAGGAGAGCAAGAAAGTTCAAAATCTAATAATTCCAATGCCCAAGTATAGTTTGATTCTTGTATTGCATTATGCAAAATATTATGCGAATGCAAAATATACAAGTTCTTTACCAATATATCAGCAGCAATTAAATAACGTTCCTTATAACGTTTTTCATTCATAGTCTCCCATTTATCTGTTTCTCGTTTTATTTCCCTCGTTGACATGAAAGGCACATCCGTAATTCTGTATGGACATTCCAAAGAATATTGTAACAAACAAGGCTTTATCTTATTACCATTAGGCAATGACAAGTATATATCAAGCTCAAGCACATATTCCATTTGATTAGTTTTAATACCCAAAGTAGCCACCTCTTGACCTAAAAGAAAATCTCTAACAGCATCTTGACGAAGTAATAATCCCCATGTATCATTACCCATTTCGCCCGTGTTTAAAAAAACATATTCCGAATAGTTTAACCCATTACCTTTACTCACAATATATCTTCCATCCGTACTCCTTCCTATTATGTAACTTCTCCCATGTATTGGACTAATACAATGCATCTTTATATCCCCATCATCACAACGCAGATATGGATAGGGAGCTGTAGAGATATTCTGATTTTGCAAGCAAATTGAATATGGAAAAGAACGAGACCTAAATACCATCATAAAACAATTTATTACATTTTTCACACACATACGCATCGAAAATATGTGTGGGATTTCTCCCACACAATAATTTTCACATAAATCATCCATGTCGATAAGCTATACCACAGCTATTTTCTGTAGCTTTGGAACAGCCTGACATAGAGACTACACTAGAAGCCTTCTTTATTTCTAACTTTACGACCATAATTGTATAAGTTAAAAGTGATAGTGTTATTTTTGGGGAAACACATTTACCCACCTACCATTTATCTCTCAATATCATTATTAAGATATGTACGCTCTAATTTAGACGGTTCATATTCAGGTAACATTTTCAAGCAGTCCAATAAACTTCTTCCTTGCAATGGGTCATAGTCCTCCCCCTTCATTTTTACTGCGAGAGTATGTCTGATTTTAGCCATATAACAATTATTTTCCCCAGCCTTTAATGGAGTTCCATGTTCAACAAAATTATTCCCTACACATAAGTTACAATAATCACAGTAGTCGTGTTTACCACATTCTTCATAATCTTCTAATATCAAACTACTCCACCATTTTCTTTTATCACTATTTGTCACAATATCTGCAATACTTTGTTTCCTCACATTACCAAAAACTAAATGAAACGAACAACAAGGTATAAAATCACCATTAGGAGTAAGACAATATGAAGTTTCACCTGCACCACAAGCATTCACTTTCATATCCCGCTTTTGACCACCATAATTAGGAGCCTCTTTTCCAACATATAGTTTCATATTATCATCCCTCAAGACTATTTCAAGTTGTTGAGGAGTTAATCTAAGATTACGTGCACAGCAATCTCCTTCAATAGAATCCGTAATATTCAATTCCATTTGTGCCACAGCGCCATATTTTCTGGCTATGTCATAAATAGTATGATAAGTTTTAAGATTGGAACGCATAACACAACATTTTATATTTAATGGCACTGCCAAAGCAGACAATCGCTTAATCACCGTCATAGTATTATCCCAAGACCCTTTAATGCGAGTTATAAAATCATGTTCTTTCTCCACCCCACTATATAAAGATATTCCAACTGTACGAGGATAATAACATGCTAGTCGTTCTATGTCATTTACAATACTTTGCCCATTAGTATAAACATCAAAAACAACATTTTTACTATAAAGATAATCCATTATATCCCACACGATAGATTTTGAAAATGGGTCACCACCTGTAAGACAGACTTTTACAAGTCCTTGTTCGTAGAGTTCATCAATCACACGCTTATATTCATCCAACGTCAATTCTATAAGTTTAGCCCGTCCACTCCTTTCTTCATTATTACGCGTAGCTCCTATATTATAACAATGTATACATGCCTCACTACAACGATAAGTAAGTTCAAACATTACACTTGTTATTTCACCAGTTACTTGCGCATAAAGCATTTCAGCATGACTATGCTCCATCGGCAATTTTTCTTCAATTGTAACATTTTTCTGAAATTGAGAGCATTTATAATTAGCAAGTTGCTGACGATAATCAAGAATCCCCTTTTTAGTAATAGGAAATGACGATACAAGCCCACATTGTTCCAATTGCACAAGGAATGGTTCTAAACTTTCTACAGAAACATTCGATTCCAAAGAAAGCCCTTCCAGAGAAAAAACACCATTTCTCTTTACTTTTATTATCTTACCAACTACTATAGCAGAAAAACTATCAAAGAAATAACTCACCCCTTCTATCAAATTATAATAAAGAGCTACCTTTTTCTCTTCATTAAACCTCCCACAAGTCCATTCAGGGCGATAATATTGCCGTTCTCTCATTGGTATTAGTATATAACCTTAGGCCCAAAGGTAATTCTAGTAGATTAAGAATAAAGGCATAAAAAGAAAGTGTGAGCCTATTTAACTTATTCTGCTAAGAGGTTCTGGAAAATACCCATGCTATGAACAAGAAAAACAGCCCACACCCTAGCCTTCTATATGTTGAGAACATATAAACACACTAAGGGGAGAACGTTCCTTATATTCCAATAGCATTTGTGAATTTTCCAGATTCCTTAGCATAGAATAAAAGCTAAAACGCTTCCTATATTATGTCTGTTGCAATATGCAACGCCGCAAAAATAAGAATATTTTAGCAAAGAACCTCTTTTGTGAGCTGTTATTTTGCAAATATAGTAACTTTTATACTGCTACTATATTGTATCGCTGTATTAATCTTTGTACTTGCACTATTTGAAATTTACATCCCCTAGAAGTAACAAAACCTTGTTCATTCAATTGTTTAGTCATTTCTATTGGTGTCAATCCATCTTTAACCATAGAACGTAGCATAGCAACTGCACGCATATTGTTTACATTATATTGAGCTTTTCTTCTATTAGTTTCATTACTTTGTTTTATGGCTTCATTGTGTCTGTTCATTAAATTTTCCGATTTTCCTAGTTTAAAGCCTTTTGCCTTTTTAGCCGCCAATGACTGTTTTGTACGCTGACTTATTAAAGTAGCCTCATATTCCGCAATACTACTAATAATATGCAGAATCAACCTATTAGCCTTAGGAAAATCACAAAAAGTTATTTCAACATCCGATTCTAGCAATTTAGAAGTAAATGCAACATTCCTAGACAATCTATCCAATTTAGCCACTATGAGTATAGAATTAGTTTTTCGACAAAGGGCTAATGCTTCCTGTAATTGAGGACGAAGATTGTTTTTTCCACTTTCTGTCTCTATAAATTCACGGATAATCATTCCTTCTTTTACAAAACTATAAATTATATCTCTCTGTGCTTGTACGCCTAAGCCACTCTTTTTTTGCTTAACAGTAGACTGTCTCAAGTACGCAACGTAATTACTCATATTCTATCATTTATGTTCTACTTACAATTATTAAACGTTCGTTTTATAAATGTAAGTTTTATTACGGAGCAAATATAATTATTCTATTTTAAATAAGATAATATCACAAACAAATAAATGTTAATAACATGATTTTAATTAAATTCAAATAATAATATTACTATATTTACATCTAAATTTTGTATACAATGAGTAATAGCACAAGAACAGTTGTACATCTTCAAATAAACAATAAACATGAGTATTATGGTTCAACTTCATCTTTATATGACCAACATACAGCAGAAGAACTTGGACTTACCAAAGCTTCACTCAATAATTATTTTAGTAAGCTAGCAGATGGAGCAGAATTGATATATTCTAATAGTAAATGTATCATACGGAAAGGAACACTATACACTAAAGAAACTACACGAGGACGAAAAAAAGCAACAGTATAGACACAACAAACTGTATTTACACACATAAAACACTGATTATAAGCAAAGTATATACATCATATACATTACTATACGTGTACATATTTCTTAAAAATCTCACCACAAATAACTCAAAATGATTTTGTTAGTAAAAAAAACTCTATTTTTTAATAATTTTTCACCTTATTAAAACCCATTTCTATTAATCGTTTGCAAATTCATTCACTATTTATCAGCAAATATTCTACTACAAAGACATTTGCTTTTAAATAAAATTATATATACATTTGAGACATGAAAAAAAAGATAACATTTAGAACTTGGTCCATCAAAGACCTAGACATTGATACTGTCATTGCTAAACATATAGAATTAGTAACCACGCCTAGAACGGAATTAATAAACTGGGAAGAATATCTAACATGTGACACAAAAAACATAAAAGAACCTATTTATAAAGTCATTGGTAAAATCAAACCTATTCCCAGGAAAGACATTCTATATCATAAATATATCTTTCTAATACACATCATTATCGCCAAATGTGAAAACAGTAAAGACGGCACAATTCGTCTTAACTATAATGTATTAAAAGAAGTATTAGGAAGATGTATTGGTGATATGTTGAACACACTCAAGAAGTTAAATATAATAAACATATCTCCATTTTACAAAATTGGAGAATACTCACGTCTTATATGGTTATGTAACTGGAACATTACACATAAAGACATTACTAACTTCAAAGTCATAGAATACAGCAATAAAATAAAAAAAATATTAGGAGATAGAGAAAACTCAACAGGTAACTACACGAAAAAATTCATCAATAGTTACAATGAATCATTATCAATGCTAAAGATGCCTTATAAAAAAGAAGCACTAGAATATCTATCTCGTAAAGAGTTTGCTACAGAACATAGCAAATTATTCTATTATTCACGAATTAACAACTTTCAAGAAACTGAAAATATAATAAGTTCCATCGATAAAAATAACAGAATATATCATTACTTAACCAATACCCCCAAATCATTAAAGAAATTCTTTAACATAAAATTTCAGGCTGATATATGCAATAGTCATCCATTATTATTCTCTAAATATTTAATTAGAAAATACAATTTAAAATATGATTTTATAAAAGAGTTATGTAGAATAAATTTAAATATAGATACAAATAGAAGTAGTATCCGTTATGAAGGCAAACAACTTCGTAATATACTGAAAAACAAACAAATAGAAGTCCCAAAAGTAAAAGACTTACCGCATGATATAATTGTATATATTTATCGAACTTCCAAAGGATATTTTTGGGATGATTTCAAGGATTTATTCAAAGATATGGAACGAGGGGAAGTAAAAGTTGCATTATTTCGGGAAATATTCTACTCTTTAAGCACCACTGTCAAACATAAAAACTTTGGAAAATTATTCGTAGAACGCTATCCAAATGTATGGAAGATAATACGTTCATTTAAAATGGAGAAAGATTCACTACTCCCCAACAAAATGATGCAATTAGAAAGCGAGATTTTCAAGGATATACTTGCAAGATGTTTTAACATTGGATGGCAGGTTGTGAATATCCATGATGCCATTATTGTTTTAGATACGAATGCAAATATAGAATGTAGAAATAAAGATATTGAGAACATCATTTCTACCGTATATGAACAATACAGTTTATTTCCAAGTATAAGTATCGAAACATTTAGTCCGCAAATATAACAAGCAACAGAAAATGTTAAAATATTTCGCGCCATCAATTTTCACATCACATTTTTTGGAAAAAAAATTTTGCCTACCGTTCTAGCAAATAAACAACCCTCCCCCTACTCCTATTATGAGTAAGGGGGTACACTACCTAGAGAGGAAGAAAGAAGACATTAAACCATAATCAATTCTTACCAGATAAACGTTTTAGCACTTTATCATAATGCTCTTTCCAATTCACATCATTAGTAGTAGCCTGAACCAAATTAACATTTTTAGTATTCTCCAAATATTTATTTGCATGTTCATAATCGTAAAATGGGAAAGCTCCCATCCAACCTGTTGCTTTTATCATCTTATCGAATGCTTCATAATTATAAGTCCCCTCCTCAAACTCTTTGTAAACTAAGCTTTTACCATTATAAGTAATAATTTTATTTTCTCTATCATAAGAAAAACAATGTTCTGTATTATTCAATAACCATGCCTGAAATTCAATACCATATTGACAGAGTGCCTCATCAAAAAACATTTCATCTTTTTTATAACGAGCACTTTTTACGGTTCCCCACATTTCCTCACCTCCTTTATAACTCACTATTACAAGTAACCACAACGGATGCATACGATATATTACAATATTATCAACATATTCATTTATCATCGTAATTACCAAAGTCTTATCATTACGAATCTCATTCATTTTACTTTTTAGCACTGAATTGGAATTTAAACGTTTTAAATTATTAATGGCAACTCCTTTCGATATAATTTCTTTTGACAATTTATCAAGGTCTTTTTCTAATCTATCTCTGACTTTATCATATTGCGTTTTTTCTTCTCTTAGCATCGTTTTGACAATGTTATCGTCTTCTAAATACATCAATCGCTTTATTGTCTTCCTATAGTTATCTTCAATCACAGATACCTCGCTCTCTTTGACTACTTTCACTTTCAACAGTTCCTCCCTCTCCTTCTCTAAATTCTCAATTCTTAAAATATTTGATTGCTCAATATTAATTTGAGCAAACATTTGAATGGATAATTGCAATACAAGACCGTCAAGCTTCCATTGAAGCACTTGTGCGCCATTATCACAAGTTTGTGGTTTATCTTTACGATTCACCCTACCATAACATTTATAAGTCCTCTCACCACTTACATAATTTCTTGCTGTCAAGGCTGACTTTCCAACAGTAAAATTAGCCCCACATTCCCCACAAGTTAACAAATGCTTCAACAAGTTTTCATGTTTTATAGCGTTATTTTTGTTATAATGCGCCTTAGCCAATTTATCCTGAACACATTGAAATAATTCATCTGAAACAATCCTTAAATCTTCTATTGTATCTGAATATTCATAAATAACCTCACGATTTCCACGTGCCTTTATCGGAGTTGAATTTGAAGGGTCTGGCTTGTAGAAGACTATTTTACGATTTCCAATATATAATTCATTATGCATTAGTCTATTCACTGTAGAAGGTCGCCATTTTAAGTTATCAATATCAAACCGATATTCTTTTTCTTCTAATCCTTTTGCCATTCTATTTTTCCTAAATTGATTTAGTCGCTTAACATAAGGAGCAGGTATGTTCTCTGCATTAAGAATTTCACATATTTGAATCGAAGAACGTCCATTAGCATACATCTCAAAAATACGGACCACTATATCTTTCTCATCAGGATTTATCACAATTTTTTTATTTTTATCATGCATATATCCATAAGCACGTTCATCTCCACCACCTTGCCCCGTTAACACTTTCGTTATTTTACCACTAACAGAACGTTCTGCAAATAATTCTATTTCATAAGCCGACATTACAGCAAGTATATGTAATAAAATTATGCTTCCTAAATCTTTAGTATCATCTCTCACCCACAAATTTTGTTTCTGAAAATACAGATATACTCCTTTTTCTCTAAAATAATTAATTGATTCTAATAAATCAGTGGCATTCCTTGCCAATCGTGAAAATTCAGAGAACAAAATTAAACCAATATTCCCCTGTTCTACTTCTTCAAGCATCATACTATATTGAGGACGTGTTTCTCCTTTTTTAAAACCACTCATAATATCCATATATATATGATTTTCTTCTACTCCCCAACCATTCTCCATTGCTAAGCTTAAAAGTTCTTCTTTCTGTCTATCCGTTCTTTGTTGCTGTGTACTTACACGACAATAGATTGCTACACTTCTATCCATAATCATTATCTTTGCAATATTAAACTATCAAATTAATCTTATATGGAAGCAAATATAGAAATAAATAAGCCAAGTCCCAAGTTTCAGGATGTGTCAATCGCACCCATGCATACAGCAGAGCATTTACTAAATGCCACTATGGTAAAAACTTTCGGTTGCCCTCGCTCAAGAAATGCCCATATTGAAAGGAAAAAGAGTAAGTGCGACTATATTCTTCCTACTTGTCCTACAGATGCGGAGATACAAGCGATAGAAGATAAGGTAAACGAAGTTATCAGTCAAAATCTGCCCGTAACTGTTGAATTTATGACTCATGAGCAAGCTAAAGGCATCGTAGATCTGAGCAAACTTCCTGCTGACGCCAGTGAGACTCTTCGCATTATACGCATAGGAGATTATGACGCCTGTGCCTGTATAGGGTTACATGTATCCAATACCTCAGAGGTAGGAACTTTCAAAATCATCAGTCATGATTATAATGAAGAAAGGCAAACTTTAAGGTTAAGATTCAAACTCATTGAAAAAAATAGATTATCAAATTAATATCTATATTATATAAAATAAATATACTGCGGTTACATTTTGTCACCAAACAGGCAAAATTGGCATTATTAAAATGACAAATAGACATTTTCAATCTCAGTTTTCCTTTGGCATAAGGTTTGCACTAATAGCAGTGAACAACGGTTCAAAAGCAGACGGCAAGAGTCGGGATACCCCCCTCTGCGGAAAGCAGCGAACCGAAATTCAAGAGTGAATAAACCGAATGTTTAACTAAAAGATAGGAGACTAAGATTATGATGCCTGTTAGAAGAACTCAAAGTTGGTTACCAAGTATTTTTAACGATTTCTTTGATAACGATTGGATGGTAAAAGCAAATGCAACTGCACCTGCAATCAATGTTTTTGAAACAGAAAAAGAATACAAAGTTGAACTGGCTGCTCCGGGAATGACAAAAGAGGACTTCAATGTTCGCATTGATGAAGACAACAACCTCGTTATCTCTATGGAGAAGAAGACTGAAAACAAAGAAGAGAAGAAAGAAGGTCGCTATCTACGTCGCGAATTCTCTTATTCTAAGTTTCAGCAGACGATGATTCTGCCGGATAATGTAGATAAAGAAAAAATTTCTGCCGCAGTAGAAAACGGAGTTTTGAGCGTCCAACTTCCTAAGATTTCTGAAGAAGAAGTGAAGAAGGCCGAAAAGCAAATCGAAGTAAAATAATACAGTAACCACGATTCATCCCAAGGGGTGAAAACAATAATAAAAACAGCTCTTTTCCAACCAATAAGGATAAGAGCTGTTTTTTATATAATCAAATTCTCAATTATTGATTTTTCCGATAACTGATCACCGCCCAGGTATTGAAACCCAGTGCAAAAAGAAGCAGGACTCCTATTTCAGGCAGCAGTTCCAACAAGCTGCTTCCTTTGAGGTATACCATACGCATTCCTTCCATAAAGTACTTCAAAGGATTGAAATAAGTAATCACCTGTGCCCATTCAGGCATACTGCTCACCGGAGTGAATAATCCGCTCATCAACATCAGAATCAGCATAAAAAAGAACATTACAAACATAGACTGCTGCATAGTTGCCGAATAATTGGATATAACGAGCCCGAAACCGGACATAACGAATACAAACAAAATCGCCAAAAAATAAATCACGATGAAATGCCCTACAGGAGTTATTCCATAAAGCAGCCAGGCTAACAAAAAGCACAAAGTCAATACGATAAAGCCTGTGATCCAGTAAGGTAAAAGTTTAGCCAGAATAAAAGTAAATTTCGGTACGGGAGTCACATTAATCTGTTCGATCGTTCCTACCTCCTTCTCACTAACCACATTCAGGGCAGGCAAAAATCCGCATATCAAAGTCAACAACATTCCCATCAAAGCAGGAATCATATAAAGTTTATAATTCAGATTCGGGTTAAATAATCCCTGCGTATCGATACGAATGGAAGGGGCACTGCCCGACGCAGATATGGCATCAGGATATTCTGCACGTAACTCGGCTGCATAGTTCTTGATAATAGTGCCCAGATAAGCACTGCCTAGCCCTCCTTTCGTTCCATTTACCGAATTGGCTGCAATCAGTATATGGGCTTCTCCTTTGTTCATCCAGTCCCGCTCCAGGTGCCTGGGGATCTCCATTATAATATCCGCTGTTCCCAGTTCAATATTCCGTAATCCATCCTCATAAGATGCCGGCACTTCCGTCAGACGGAAATAGGTAGAAGCCGCAATCTTATTCACCAGCCGCTGAGAAATCACCGAATGATCGTTGTCTACAATATTCAGCTGGATATTCTTTATTTCCAGATTCACAGCCCATGGCATCAGCAACATGATCATGCAGGGAAAGATAAGAATCAATCTCGGCAGGAACGAATTGCGAAGCAACTGTTTAAACTCTTTTTCTATCAGAAATTTTATCATAATAAATTCCTTTATTCCAATCGATATTTAAATTTCCTGATACTGATGGTAATAAGCACTACTGCCATCAGCAACAAAATACCAATCTCTTTAAGTACCAGCACAACCGGCACTCCTTCAATCATCAGTTTGCGCACAGCCTGAATATACCAGCGGGCGGGAATAATATCCGATATGGCCCGGAGAATCACCGGCATACTTTCTACCGGAAAAATCATTCCGGACAAAACCATGGTGGGCATCATCAATATCATTCCGGATGCCAGCATGGCCGCCACCTGTGTACTTGTCACTGAGGAAATCAGCAAACCCAAAGCCAGCGACACGAAAATAAAGAGCAAAGACACCATCACCAACCAGAACAAACTCCCCACTACCGGCACATCCAGTACAAAGACTGAAAGCAGCAAAATGGTTGTCAGATTGACAAAAGATAAAACAAAGTAAGGTACCGCCTTGGCCAGCACGATAAACAATGGTCTTACTGGAGATACCAGCAATACTTCCATCGTGCCCGTCTCCTTTTCACGAACAATGGAAATAGAGGTCATCATCGCACAAATCAGCATTAAAATCAGCCCCATGACTCCGGGCACAAAGTTGTAGGCACTCTTCATCTGCGGATTATACAGCAATTTGACATCTGGAGTCAAACGCGAAACGAACACATTGGGAGGCAACATCTCCTGTCCTGCCGAAGAAACAATGCTGGCTGCATAATTACTCTGCGAGGTAGACATATTGGGATCGGTTGCATCGACTATCAGCTGCACACGGGCATCCCCCGTATAAAGTCCGTCGGCAAAACGCTCTCCAAATACAATCGCCATATCGATCTTATTTTTCCGGAAAGCAGCTTCCATCTCCTGCGGAGAATGAAAACGGGTAGTAACTGTGAAATACTCACTCGCATCCAGCCGGTCTATGATTTTCCTAGTCACCACGTCATTCGAAGGATCGAGAACAGCCAGTCGGACATTCTTCACCTCCGTACTGATGGCAAAACCAAACAAAATAATCTCTACGACCGGCATTCCCAACAGGATCAGCATGGTACGCCGGTCACGGAAAATATGATAAAATTCTTTCTTTACAAAAGCAATAAATTGTTTCATAATCAATCCGCTTTACGCACCGCATGGCGGGCAAGTTGTTGAAACACATCATCCATTGTCTCCACACCAAACTGTTCTTTCAGCCGGGCCGGCGTATCCAGTGCCTTGATCTGGCCGTCCACCATAATCGATATCCGGTTGCAATATTCCGCTTCATCCATATAGTGTGTGGTAACAAATACAGTGATTCCACGATCGGCAGCCTGATAAATCAGCTCCCAGAACTGCCTGCGAGTAGCAGGATCAACTCCTCCGGTCGGTTCATCAAGGAAGACTATTTTCGGCTCATGGAAGATAGAGACAGAAAAGGCCAGTTTCTGTTTCCAACCCAAAGGAAGTTTTTTCACCAACGTATCCCGTTCGTCTGCAAACCCCAGGCGTTCTAACAATTCATCTGTCTTTTCTTCAATCTCCATCTCCTTCATCCCATAAATTCCGGCAAAGAGACGGATATTCTCCCAGACTTTAAGATCCTCATACAAAGAGAATTTCTGACTCATATATCCGATATGCCTTTTGACTTGTTCGGCTTCCCGAAAGATGTCATAGCCTGCCACCTTTCCTACTCCCGAAGTCGGACGGCTCAATCCGCAAAGCATACGCATCGCAGTCGTCTTACCTGCTCCATTGGCTCCAAGAAAACCGAAAATTTCTCCCCGCTGCACTTGAAAAGAGATATGATCGACTGCCGTAAAATGTCCGAAGGATTTGGTCAACTGCTCCACCTCGATAACAGGAGCTGCCATCTGTTGCGCCTCCTCCCGTTCCAAGGGTGGCGGACAAAGAATGGAAGCAAACTTCTGAAGAATCCGTTCGGGCGTATCGATTCCGTGCACCTGCCCGTGATTAATAAAAGCAATCCGGTCGCATTGACGAGCCTCATCCATAATAGGAGTGGAAACAATGATCGTAATCCCCTGTTTTCTCAAATTACGGAGCATCTGCCAAAATTCTTTCCGAGACACAGGATCTACACCCGTAGTCGGTTCATCCAGAAATAAAATATCAGGTTTATGAATCAGGGAACAGCTCAATGCCAGCTTCTGCTTCATACCTCCCGACAAAGCGCCTGCCCTTCTTTTTTTAAAAGGCTCGATCTGCTGATAAATATCTTTAATCAAATCATAGTTTTCCTGTATCGACGTATGAAATACCGTAGCAAAAAATTCCAGATTCTCTTCTACGGAAAGGTCCTGATAAAGCGAGAACCGTCCGGGCATATATCCTACTTTCGTACGAATCTGTTTGTAATCCGTCACCACATCCAGTCCGTTGACAGTTGCCGTACCTTTATCAGCCAACAGTAAAGTGGTCAGGATGCGGAATAAGGTACTCTTCCCCGCCCCGTCAGGACCGATCAGCCCGAAAAATTCTCCCTGCTCTACCGCAAAAGAAACCTCTTTCAGTGCCTCTACTTTCCCGTAACTCTTGCTGATTTCCTTTACAACGACTATGGATTCTCCTTTTTCCATACCACACCTCCATACATACCAATCTTCAACGAACCGTCATTTTTCACGGCAATCTTCACTGCGTATACCAGATTGGCACGTTCATTTTTAGTCAGAATCGTTTTGGGGGTAAACTCCGAACGGTCCGAAATCCAAGTGACCACACCGGGATAGGCTTTCTGTTCCGAATTTCCATAATCGGAATACACAGTCACTTCATCCCCCAATTTCACTTGGGACAATTGCTCTGAAGTAATATAAGCCCGCAAATACATCCGGTCTACCTCACCCACTTTAAACAACGGTTTGCCAACGGATGCCAGTTCTCCCGCTTCCGCATATTTTGCCAGTACCGTACCTTCAATAGGCGACTGAATATGGCACTTGTTCAACTGGTCTTCTACCTGTGCCACTTGTATACTGACCGAATTCCCCTGTTCCGTCAGACTGTTCGTACTCTTCATCAATGAGGATTCCTGAGCAATCAACTGCCGCTGAAGCAAGGTTACCTGTGCATCCCAGTCATCCAGTTGTTTCTGATTGGCAGCTCCGGCAGCAAGCAGGTTCTCTACCCGCTTCTTTTCCCTTTGCGCTGTAGTAATTTGCTGTTTGGTAGCGGCTATCTGTTTGGCCAGATCGGGGCGCTGGCTTTCCACCGATTTCATGTTTGCTTCCAGTTGCAACTTTTTCAGATATAGCTGGACAGTATCTACCAGCCCTACTTCTTCGCCGGCTTTCAATCTTGTTCCTTCTTCCACTTCCAGTTGCAGCAGTTTTCCCGCTGCTTCGGCGGAAACGATCACTTCCGTAGCTTCAAAGGTTCCTGTTGCATCATAATCGGGCGTTCCGTTTCCACAGGCAGAAAGCATCCATACTGCCATCCCGTATATTCCTATTTTTGTCATTCGTTTCATATCTGACAGATTTTTATTAATGATTAGTAGTATATTTCAATTGATAGATACCCATCAACCGTTGAATCTCATGCATTGCCTTCGCCTGACGGGCAAGACTCTCATTCGTGAGTTCTCTGAGCATTTCTGTTACTGTCAACGTACCATTCGCAACTTTGGCTTCCGCAGCCCGACGAATATTCGTACGCAACCGGATAATTTCATCATCATCCTGCATCTGCTTCTCCAACGAACGGACAGACTGATCCTGCTGCGTCATTTCCAGTCTCGTATTAAAAAGAAACACATCCCGATTGCTGTCCAGTTGCTGCCGTTTGTTTTCAATCACCCGACGGTCATTCTTCAACGTATACAGACTCCCGAAATTCCATGAAAGCCGGACACCTGCAATATAATAAGGAGAAAATTCATTCTTCAGCATATTTAATCCCGGATTACCGTAAGCTCCCTGCACAAACAATCCGAAATGAGGAAGATGGCGCACATTCAAGGCTTTCTCTTGTACCTGCAAACCGGCTCCCTGTGCGTCAAACCACGACAGTTCCGGTCGGCGAATCTCACTGACAGCCGACAGTTCGTTTTGAGGAACAGGCTTCTCCAATACTGTCTCCGTCGAAAGCACCTCTCCCATCAATAACGAAAGCATCTTCAAATAAGCCATACGGGAAGAAGTCAGTTCCACTCTCTTCTGGCGGGTATTCAATTGCTCCACTTTCACAGCATCCAGATCGGCCTGATTGGCTATTCCATTGTCCACATAAGCTGTAATCTGACGGAAGTTCCGTCCCAGTTCATCTTGCAGCAAGGCATTCTGAGCCAACTGCTCATCCAACATAAGAATTCCAAAATACAAATCATTCACACGGCCATTCAACGTATACATATCGACGTTCAACTTTTCCCTGTCAATCTCCGCTTCCGCCGTAGCCTTTTTCTTCTGCATCCGGATTCCTCCGCCATCCCATATCTGTTGCTGTAACTCCAGCATCACCTGATACTGGTCTTTGGCCATCCCTTTAATATCCACACCGGGAATGGCAATGGGTAACTCCGTCACATCACTTTGATAAGACGCCTTTGCCGAAAGAGCAAACTGAGGCAAGTATCCCCTCGCCGCATTTTCCAGATTATATTCTTTCGTCTTCTCCACTAAATCATATTGACGCACCAACGGATAGTTATCCTGCGTTTTTTGCTGACATTCTTCTAGTGTTATATGCCCGGTCTGCCCATACATTCCGGGCATGAACAGTAAAAGCGAAAGACTAAAAATAATTCTTTTCATACGCATTTTTTCTATGAATTCTTCAAAAGACAAAGATAGACCTTTAAGTAATAGTTTCACATTCTGATAGTTGGAAAATATGTCCCAATAGTTCGATTCATCCTAAAAAAAGAGAAGATTCAAGGGCTATTTCTTATCTTTGCCGGAAAAGAACTGAGAAAATGGAACAGAAGAAACCGATGGAATTAGGCCTCCAACTGTTGAAGGATATAAATATAGTACGTCACAACGAATTTCGCTTCATCAATGCCGAATTCGGATTTGTGACAAGTTTCTCTAAAATGGAAACGACTATCTTCAGTGTCGGACAACCGTACCGGCTACAGGAAGGCCGTATTGCTATTGTCACTAATGGCTCGGCACGTGTTTTAATCAATCTGATCGAATATATTTTCCTGCCCGACCATATATCCCTGATAGCTCCCAACTCTATCATACAAATCATAGAAGTATCTCACGATTTTGATGCTCACATGATGGCAGTAGACCTGAACTTTCTGCCGATATCCGGAAAGGAAGAATTCTTCACCCATTTCCTCCAACAAAAGAAAAATCTCCTATTTCCACTGTCTACCGAAGAACAAATACAGATAGAGAATTTTGTGACGGTCATGTGGAGTGTATTGCAAGAACCTGTATTCAGAAAAGAGGTCATTCAGCATTTACTGGTAGGATTACTATATAATATAGAGTATATAGCCAAAAGCAAAGGGCAGGCCGAACTCAGTCCATTAACCCATCAAAACGATATTTTTCAGCGCTTCATTTCTTTGGTCAACACCTATAGCAAGACAGAGCGGAATGTCAGTTTCTATGCGAATAAACTTTGTCTCACTCCCCGTTATCTGAACACTGTAATCCGGCAAACCAGCCAGCAAACAGTAATGGACTGGATAAACCAGTCCATTATACTAGAGGCTAAAGTATTGCTAAAACATAGCAACCGCCTTGTTTATCAGATATCAGATGAATTAAACTTTCCCAATCCGTCTTTCTTCAGCAAGTTTTTCAAACGAATGACCGGAATGACGCCTCAGGAATATCAAAAGAATTAAGGATTACTTTGAAAACTCCTTTATCCGCTGTTCTTCATCCAGTTTACAAATCAACAGTGTATTATCTTTCTCAGCAATGATATATCCATCCAGACCCTGAATAACGACCCGTTTCTCTTCACTGGTATGTACGATGCAGTTCTTGCTTTCGTACAAACGGACATCGGCCCCTACCGTAGCATTTCCGGATTTATCTTGTGGCAACAGTCCGCGGAGCGCTCCCCAGGTCCCCAAGTCCGACCAACCGAAAGAAGCCGGAAGTACATAGATTTCCTGTGCTTTTTCCATTACGGCATAGTCTATGGAAATAGCTTCGCAGGTAGGGAACAGCTTTTTAATCGTTTCATTTTCCTTCTCCGTATAGAAATCGGGGAAAATACGATCGAAGATTTGCGCTATGCCCGGAGCATATACACGCATCACGGAAGTGATAGTACGCACATTCCAAACAAAAATTCCTGCATTCCAGAAGTAGTTACCCTCGGCCAGATATCTGTCGGCAGTCTCCCTGTCCGGTTTTTCCTTGAATGCATCTACCGTAAAAATCTCTTTATCAGTCATGATCTGATCTCCGGCAGCAATATATCCATATCCGGTTTCCGGGCGAGTCGGTTTGATACCCAGCGTTACGATAGCACTGCTGTTGTCAGTAAAACGAAGTGCTTTCTCTACTACCCGGCGGAATTCACCTGTATCGATAACCAATGCATCCGACGGAGTCACCACCACATTGGCGTTCGGATGTTTTTTCTTGATTTTCCAGCAAGCATAGGCGATGCAGGGAGCAGTGTTTCGTGCACAAGGCTCTGCAAGGATATTGCTTTCAGGAATCTCCGGCAATTGCTCCCGGACAATATCAATATATTTCTCGGACGTCACTACCCACACATTTTCCCGTGGACAGACGCCATCAAAACGATCAGCAGTCAGTTGAATCAACGTACGCCCGCATCCCATTACATCAATAAATTGCTTGGGACATTCCGGTGTACTCATCGGCCAAAAACGACTACCGATGCCACCAGCCATAATTACGATATGATTATCCATGCTCATATTACTCCCCTGTTTTAGAATATTTGTGAAATAATTGCGCAATTTACACCAATTTGTCCAATCATGCAACTTATAGACATTAAAAAAAGATAGTGACACTATACAGGAAGGATAGTGTAAGCATACTGACAGGATAGTGACACTATCCCATGCTTATAGTGACACCATCCCAAAAACAGAAATTCATAAAAAAAGCCGCCCCCGAATGCACGGGAACGACTTTTCCAACTTATTATACAACAATTTATTATTTCTTACTTATACTCTTCCCAGCTCTTAATGGCAATATCATCAACGGTCATCGTACAGAAAGCATTGATAAATGCACTTGCCAGACGGGCGTTCGTTATCAACGGCACGTTCAGGTCGATAGCCGCGCGACGGATCTTATATCCATTATCCAGTTCTCCGGCAGTCAGGTTCTTCGGGATATTGACTACCATGTCAATTTCCTTATTATGGAGCATTTCCAATGCCTGCGGATGTCCTTCTTCACTCGGCCAGTAGACAAGCGTACTTTCAATGCCGTTCTCAGCAAAGGTTTTATGAGTACCGCCGGTTGCAAAGAGTTTGTATCCCTTGTTTACCAACATACGTGCTGCATCCATCATATCAGCCTTCTGCTTCATTGTACCCGTAGAAAGCAGGATGTTCTTTTTAGGAATACGGTAGCCGACAGACAGCATGGCTTTCAGTACGGCACAGGAAGTGTCACTTCCGATACAGCCGACCTCACCTGTAGAAGCCATATCCACTCCCAATACAGGGTCAGCTTTCTGCAAACGGTTAAAAGAGAACTGCGAAGCCTTAATTCCCACATAGTCCAGTTCAAAGAGATTCTTTTCCGGTTTCTCCACAGGAAGACCCAGCATCACTTTGGTTGCCAGCTCAATGAAGTTTATCTTCAGCACTTTGCTGACAAACGGGAAAGAACGGCTGGCACGCAGATTACATTCGATTACCTTAATATCATTATCTTTTGCCAGGTATTGGATGTTGAACGGACCGGAAATATTCAATGCCTTGGCAATCTCACGGCTGATGCGTTTGATGCGACGGACAGTTTCCACATACAACTTCTGAGGCGGAAACTGAATAGTGGCATCACCGGAGTGTACACCGGCAAACTCAATATGTTCGCTGATTGCATAGGCTATGATTTCGCCATTCTGCGCCACAGCATCCATTTCTACCTCCTTCGCATGTTCGATAAACTGGCTTACTACCACCGGATGCTTCTTTGATACATTGGCAGCCAGTTTCAGAAAGCGTTCAAGCTCTTCCTGATTGGAGCAGACATTCATCGCAGCACCCGAAAGCACATAAGACGGACGAACAAGAACCGGGAAACCGACTTCATCGACAAACTCATTGATATCCTCCAGCGATGTCAACTCACGCCAGCGTGGTTGGTCTACACCAATACGGTCGAGCATCGCTGAGAACTTTTCACGGTCTTCGGCATTGTCGATGCTCTGAGCACTTGTTCCCAGTATGTGAATGTTCTGGGCATCCAGACGCAAAGCAAGGTTATTCGGAATCTGACCACCGGTAGATACGATGACACCATGCGGATTTTCCAGTTCAAGAATATCCATTACCCGTTCGAATGTCAGTTCATCAAAGTAGAGACGGTCGCACATGTCATAGTCTGTAGATACCGTTTCCGGATTATAGTTGATCATAACACTGCGCCAACCTTCCTTGCGAATGGTATTCAGAGCCTGCACACCGCACCAGTCAAACTCTACAGAAGAACCGATACGGTAGGCACCGGAACCCAATACGACAATGGATTTATGGTCACCCAGATAATGTACATCGTTTGCCACTCCGCTATAGGTCAGATACAGATAATTGGTCTGCGCCGGATATTCGGCAGCCAGTGTATCGATCTGTTTTACCACCGGAAGGATACCGGCAGCCTTACGATACTTGCGGACATACAGGCTTCCATTTTCCATATCACCTTCATAACCGATAGCACGGGCAATCTGGAAATCGGAAAAGCCCTGAACTTTAGCCTTGCGAAGCAGTTCCACAGGCAGATCGGCAATCTGTTTATGATTATTTCCCCATTCGTGCATTTCTTCCGAAGTCTTCATTATATTCATCAACTTCTGAAGGAACCATTTGTCAATCTTCGTCAGTTCATGCACCTGATCAATGGTGTATCCTGCACGAAAGGCTTTTGAGATCACAAAAATACGTTTATCGGTCGGTTCGCGCAGTGCTTTGTCAATATCAGGAATTACTAGTTCTTTGTTTTCCACGAATCCGTGCATTCCCTGTCCGATCATACGGAGGCCCTTCTGAATAGCTTCTTCAAAAGTACGTCCGATTGCCATCACTTCACCTACCGACTTCATGGAAGAACCCAGTTCCTTGTCTACACCATGGAATTTTCCCAAGTCCCAACGTGGAATCTTACATACCACATAGTCCAAAGCCGGTTCGAAGAAAGCAGAAGTAGTCTTTGTCACCGAGTTCTTCAAGTCGAAGAGTCCGTAGCCGAGTCCCAGTTTGGCAGCCACGAATGCCAACGGATATCCGGTTGCCTTAGAGGCCAGGGCCGAGGAACGGGAAAGACGGGCATTTACTTCGATGACGCGATAATCTTCCGATTCAGGGTCGAAAGCATACTGTACATTACATTCGCCGACAATACCGATGTGGCGGATAATACGGATAGCCAGTTCACGAAGTTTATGATATTCACTGTTGGTCAGTGTTTGAGACGGAGCAATAACGATAGACTCACCGGTATGAATCCCCAGTGGGTCAAAGTTCTCCATATTACAAACTGTAATACAGTTGTCGAAGCGGTCGCGGACGACTTCGTATTCGACTTCTTTCCACCCCCGAAGCGATTTTTCCACCAACACTTGCGGAGAAAAAGAAAAGGCTTTTTCTACCAGTACATCCAGTTGCTCTTCATTGTCACAGAAACCGGAGCCCAAGCCACCCAGCGCATAAGCCGCACGGACAATGACCGGATATCCCAATTCCTTCGCTGCACGACGGGCATCTTCCGCATTTTCTACAGCTTCACTTTTAATGGTCTTGACATTGATTTCGTTCAGTTTCTGTACAAAGAGTTCACGGTCTTCCGTATCCATAATGGCTTGTACGGGAGTACCGAGTACTTTTACATTATACTTTTCAAGGATTCCTTCTTTATATAAAGCAACTCCACAATTCAGCGCGGTCTGTCCGCCGAATGCCAGCATAATACCTTCCGGCTTTTCTTTCTGGATTACTTTCTCTACAAAATACGGAGTGACCGGAAGGAAGTAAATTTGATCTGCCACTCCTTCGGATGTCTGTACGGTAGCAATATTCGGATTGATAAGAATGGTTTCAATCCCTTCTTCTTTCAAGGCTTTGAGTGCCTGCGAACCGGAATAGTCAAACTCACCGGCTTCACCGATTTTCAAGGCACCGGAACCCAGCAGCAATACTTTCTTTATATTTTCTTTCATGATAGTCGGTTATTTAAGCAGGTTTACAAATTCATCGAACAGGAATTCCGTATCCGTAGGACCACTTGCAGCTTCGGGATGGAACTGTGCAGAGAACCAAGGATTTTTCTTGTGTTTGATTCCTTCGTTAGAACCATCATTCATATTGATGAACAGCGGTTCCCAATCTGCCCCCAGCGTATTATTGTCTACCGCATAACCATGATTCTGCGAAGTAATAAAACAACGTTCCGTACCCACCATGCGTACCGGCTGGTTGTGACTACGGTGTCCATATTTAAGTTTGTAAATCTTTGCCCCTCCGGCTTTCGAGAGCAACTGGTTGCCCATGCAAATTCCAAAGATGGGAAGTTTCTCGTTCGCCATTGCCTTGCGGATATTCTGCACAGCTGCATCGCAGGTATCCGGGTCACCCGGGCCGTTGGAGATAAACAGTCCGTCAAATTCGAGTCCGTTAAAATCATAATCCCAAGGTACACGGATCACTTCTACACCACGCTTCAACAAGCAACGGATAATATTGGTCTTTACACCGCAATCCACCAAAACAACCTTCTTTAATTGACAATTGACAGTTGACAATTGACAATTAAGCTGCGCGACGGGCATGGTTAATGGAAAAGAACGGGAGGTTCCATCGGGAAGATAGGAGATTATTTCTTTGCAGGAAACACGGTCTACGTAATTCACGGCAGCGTAATTGTCCATTGTCAATTGTCCATTGTCAATTTCTTCGACAATTTCATTGTCGAAGACGATGCGTCCCATCATGACTCCGTGTTCACGAAGTATTTTGGTCAGTTCGCGCGTATCGATGCCTGTGATGCCCGGTACTTTCTCACGTTTCAGCCAGTCGCCAAGGCTTTCCACTGCGTTCCAGTGGCTGTACTCAGAAGAGTAGTCACTTACGATGATCGCTTCGGCATGAATCTTTTCACTTTCCATGAAAGTGGCGAGTCCGTTGGGTTCGATGGTAAAAGGAGGAACTCCGTAATTACCCACCAAAGGATAGGTAAGAGTCATCAACTGTCCGGCGTAGGAAGGGTCAGTAAGGCTCTCCGGATATCCGGTCATGGCGGTGTTGAAAACTACTTCGCCCGCCACCGGCTTCTCGTAGCCAAACGACTTACCGGAAAACCGGCTCCCGTCGTCAAGGATTAATGTCACATTTCTCATTCTTATTTTTGAATCGTTGTATGGTTGTTAGAATTGATACATCTGCTCAATGTAGTTGATAAATGCCTGATTCACCATTTTCACACCACCCGGCGTGGGATAGTTTCCACTGAAGTACCAGTCTCCCTGATGGTTCGGACAGGCTTCATGGAGTCCTTCCAACGGTTGGTAGACGATTTCCACTTTCGCTTTCGTTCCCTTCGGTGTCAGGAGTTCTACCATCTTGGCAGATATTTCTTCATCGGTGAACGGCGCATAGATATCCTTCACGTAATTCACCATTTGTTCTTTCGGCAATCCTACCTGATCTTTCGATTTCCGGTAGGCGGCAGCAATCACATCCTTCATATCCCGCTCTTTCAGGAGTTCGATGGCAGCTTTGAAAGCGATAAATTCGCTCATCTTCGCCATATCGATGCCGTAATAGTCCGGATAACGAACTTGTGGAGAAGAAGATACAATCACGATCTTCTTCGGACCAAGACGGTCGAGAATACCGATGATACTTTGCTTCAAGGTAGTACCACGCACAATGCTATCGTCGATAATCACAAGATTGTCGACACCGGAAACCAGACTTCCGTACGTGATGTCATATACGTGGGCAGCCAGGTCATTCCGACTGTTTCCCTCGGCAATGAATGTACGGAGCTTAATATCTTTGATGGCAACTTTTTCACTGCGGATACGGCGGGAAAGAATGACCTCCAGCTCTTCCATATTGGGATGATGCCCCAATGCCGCAATCTGCCGTACTTTCTCTTCATTCAGATAGTCATCCAGCCCTTGCAACATTCCGTAGAAGGCAACTTCGGCCGTATTCGGGATAAAGGAAAATACAGTATGGTCCAAGTCGTTATTAATGGCTTTCAGAATATTCGGAACCAGTTTTTCTCCCAGGAGTTTCCGTTCTTTATAGATATCTACATCGCTGCCACGGGAGAAGTAGATACGTTCGAACGAGCAGGCGTGCCGCTCGCGAGGCTTGTTGATTTGTGAAGTCCGCAGTCTGCCTTCTTTGCTGATCAGCAATGCCTGCCCGGGTTGCAGTTCCTTGATTTTTTCTACGGGAACATTCAAAGCAGTCTGAATCACCGGACGCTCAGAAGCCAGTACGGCTATTTCATCATCCTGATACCAGAAAGCGGGACGAATACCCCACGGATCACGGATAGCAAAAGATTCGCCGCTTCCGGTGAGGCCGCAGATCACATATCCCCCATCCCACTCACGGCTGGAAGTACGCAATACGTTGGCCAGTTCGATATGTTCTTCTATATAATGGGTGACTCCCATCCCTGTCAGTCCTTCGGCTTCAGCAAGGTTGAAGAGGCGTTCCACTTCACGGTCAAGACGATGCCCCACCTGTTCCAACATGATATAGGTATCGGCATACTTACGTGGATGCTGACCGATAGCGGTGATGCGGGCAAAGATTTCATCTACATTCGTCATATTGAAGTTTCCGCAGAGAGCCAGATTTTTGGCACGCCAGTTGTTTCTTCTTAAAAACGGATGTACGTACGAGATTCCGGATTTTCCGGTAGTAGAATAACGCAGATGCCCCATATATACTTCACCCGCAAAGGGCAAAGTACGTTTGGCAAATGCCGCATCATGCAACTGTTCGGAAGTGAGGTCCTTGAAGTTACTCTGTACAGCTTCGAAGATTTCGGTGATGGCACCGGAACCTAACGCGCGTTCGCGAAACATATATTCCTCACCCGGATTTGCTTCCAGCTTCACGCATGCCAGTCCTGCCCCTTCCTGCCCCCGGTTATGCTGTTTCTCCATCAACAGATAGAGCTTGTTGAGACCGTACATCCATGTTCCGTACTTTTTCTCGTAATACTCCAGGGGTTGAAGCAGGCGTATCATGGCAACGCCACATTCATGTTTCAATTGTTCCATTAATCTATCTCTTACTATTTGACTATTTACATTTTAAACTACTCGACTGTTACCGACTTAGCCAAATTTCTAGGTTGGTCTACATCCATCCCCTTACATACCGCAATATGATAAGCAAGCAACTGGAGAGGTACCGTAGTAATTAACGGATCAAGGCACTCGATTGTTTCCGGAAGTTCGATACTGCAATCGGCTATTTTACTGATCACCGTATCGCCCTTGGTTACAAATGCAATCACCTTTCCTTTTCGTGCCTTGATTTCCTGAATATTGCTAAGTACTTTCTCATACAACCCGTTTTGGGTAGCAATGACTACTACCGGCATTTCGGCATCAATCAGGGCTATCGGTCCGTGCTTCATTTCGGCAGCCGGATAACCTTCGGCGTGAATATACGATATTTCTTTCAATTTCAATGCACCTTCCAAAGCAACCGGATAACTATATCCGCGTCCGAGGTAAATAAAGTTATGCGCATAGGTGAAAGTTTTCGACAGTTCCGCCAGCTTATCATTCAGTTTCAATACTTCCTTCATTTTGCCGGGAATGCTATTCAATTCCCGTACAATGTTCAGGTATTGTGTCTCGTCTATCGTACCTTTCTCCCGGGCGAGAGTCAATGCCAACATGGTCAGCACAGTCACCTGTCCGGTAAATGCTTTGGTCGATGCCACTCCGATTTCCGGTCCGACGTGGATGTACGACCCCGTATGCGTAGCGCGGGGGATGGAGGAACCAATCGCATTACAGATACCATATATAAATGCACCCCGACTTTTTGCCAGTTCCACTGCCGCCAGCGTATCCGCCGTTTCTCCACTTTGAGAAATGGCAATCACCACATCGTGCTCATCGATCACCGGATCACGGTAACGAAATTCGGAGGCATACTCCACTTCTACCGGAATACGGCAGAAACTTTCAATCAGATGCTTTCCGATCAATCCCGCATGCCACGAAGTACCGCAAGCCACAATAATAAAGCGTTTGGCGTTCAGCAACTTTTCTTTATAGTCTATTACTGCCGAAAGCACCACGTTATTGGCTTCCACATTGATACGTCCACGCATACAATCGTGAATACAGTCCGGCTGCTCAAAAATCTCCTTCAACATGAAATGCGGATAACCGCCTTTTTCCAGCTGACCAAGCTTCAATTCTACTTTTTTCACTTCGGGAGTCATCTCCACATTGCTGAGATCGACTACCTTCAATTCTTTTCCCCGATTGATCACCGCTATCTCACCATCTTCGAGATACACCACCTTATCTGTATATTCTACAATCGGTGTGGCATCCGAAGCAAGGAAAAACTCATCTTCACCAATACCTACCACCAGCGGACTGCTTTTTCGGGCCGCAATGATTTCTTCCGGATGTTCTTTATCAAGAATCGCAATCGCATAAGCACCAATCACTTCATTCAAAGCCAACTGAACGGCAGTAAGCAGATCGACCTGATTGGCAACTTTCATATATTCGATTAATTGAACGAGCACCTCGGTATCAGTACTACTTTTAAAGACGTAACCTTTGGCTTGGAGTTTTTCTTTGAGAACGGCGTAATTTTCAATGATACCGTTATGAATGAGAGCGAGTTTTTCGGAAGAAGAGTAATGAGGATGAGCATTAACGGAACAAGGTTCCCCGTGAGTAGCCCAACGGGTATGGGCAATTCCGACTGTACCGGAAATATCTTTTTGTGTGACGAAATTTTCAAGTTCGGAGACTTTCCCTTTCGTCTTGTACACATTTAACTGTTGGTTATCACTGATCAATGCTACCCCTGCACTGTCATATCCACGATACTCCAGTCGCTTCAGCCCTTTAATAAGGATGGGGTAGGCTTTTCTTTTACCAATATAGCCTACTATTCCACACATATTATGATATTTTTATTTCGGGTGCAAATATACACATTCAAAATGACACAAAGATAACTTTTTCAATATTTATTTGACATAAGCACATAAAAAAGTTGCAAACACATCAAAAAGTTAAATAATATATTATTTTAAGCTCAAAAAGAAACAAATTACAATCAAAACAAAATAAAACCGGACAGACTGATAAATTATAAGCAAATCAGAGCATTTTGATTACAAATTAAAAGAATAAAGAAAAGGTATCTTATTTTGTGTCACACAAAATAAACAATATACTATCATTATGAAATTAAATCCCTAACTTTGCCGAACAATTTGATACATCAAGCAGGTATTATCATACAATAAAGCTAAAAAGAATGAAGAAACAAGAACTTTTTAACAACGCAACAGGAAAAATCCCCTACCAACGACAGCCCGGACAAATGGGCTTGTATGATGCGGCATACGAACACGATGCCTGCGGGGTTGGTATGCTGGTGAACATTCACGGAGAAAAGTCACATGACATTGTTGAGTCGGCTTTAAAGGTATTAGAGAATATGCGTCACCGTGGCGCTGAGGGGGCGGATAACAAAACCGGCGACGGTGCAGGTATTATGTTACAGATTCCGCATGAGTTTATTTTACTGCAAGGCATCCCCGTACCCGAAAAGGGACGGTACGGCACCGGTCTGCTTTTTCTACCGAAAAACGAAAAAGATCAGGCAGCTATTTTTAGTATCATTATTGAAGAAATAGAAAAAGAGGGACTTACATTGATGCATCTGCGCAATGTACCCACCTGTCCGGAAATTCTAGGTGAAGCGGCTCTGGCTAACGAACCGGATATCAAGCAGGTCTTTATTACCGGTTTTACGGAAACGGAAACCGCCGACCGCAAACTGTATCTGATTCGCAAACGGATAGAGAATAAAGTCAGATTGTCAGCTATTCCGACGAGAAACGATTTTTATGTCGTTTCGCTCTCGACCAAAAGTATTATATATAAAGGTATGCTCTCGTCATTGCAGCTACGCAACTACTATCCTGATCTGACGAATAGCTACTTCACCAGCGGCTTGGCTCTGGTACACTCCCGTTTCAGCACCAACACTTTTCCGACATGGGGACTGGCACAACCTTTCCGCCTGCTGGCGCACAACGGTGAAATCAATACCATTCGTGGCAACCGCGGATGGATGGAAGCCCGTGAAAGCGTACTCTCCACTCCTATGCTGGGAGATATCAAAGAAATACGCCCGATCATACAGCCGGGTATGAGCGACAGTGCTTCTCTGGACAATGTGCTGGAATTTCTGGTCATGTCAGGATTAAGTCTGCCTCATGCAATGGCTATGCTCGTACCGGAATCTTTCAACGAGAAGAATCCGATCAGTGAAGACCTGAAAGCATTCTATGAATACCATTCTATCCTGATGGAACCTTGGGACGGACCGGCAGCCTTGCTTTTCAGCGACGGACGATTTGCAGGTGGTATGCTCGACCGTAACGGCCTGCGCCCTGCCCGCTATCTGATCACTAAAAACGATACGATGGTAGTGGCATCCGAAGTGGGCGTAATGGACTTTGAACCGGGAGATATCAAGGAAAAAGGACGCCTGCAACCGGGCAAGATTCTATTGATCGATACAGAGAAAGGAGAAATCTACTATGACGGCGAATTGAAGAAACAACTGGCCGAAGCGAAGCCTTACCGTACATGGCTATCGACTAACCGTATCGAACTGGATGAACTGAAAAGCGGTCGTAAAGTGCCTCATCACGTAGAAAACTATGACCAGATGCTCCGTACTTTCGGCTATTCAAAAGAAGATATCGAACGGCTGATTATGCCAATGGCGAGCGCGGGTGCCGAACCCATCCACTCAATGGGTAATGATACGCCACTGGCTGTACTTTCCGATAAACCACAGCTACTCTACAACTATTTCCGCCAGCAATTCGCACAGGTTACGAATCCGCCGATCGACCCGCTACGCGAAGAACTGGTAATGTCTTTGACGGAATATATCGGAGCGGTAGGCATGAATATCCTGACTCCCAGCGAGAGTCATTGTAAAATGGTACGTCTGAATCATCCGATTTTAAGCAATACACAGCTGGATATTCTTTGCAATATCCGCTACAAGGGCTTTAAGACTGTAAAACTACCGATGCTGTTTGAAGTATCCAAAGGGAAAGCCGGATTACAGGAATCACTGAACAACCTTTGCAAAATGGCGGAGGAATCAGTTACGGACGGAGCAAACTACATTGTACTGACCGACCGTGACGTGGATGCAACTCATGCCGTTATCCCTTCATTACTGGCAGTAAGTGCCGTGCATCACCATCTGATATCTGTCGGCAAACGTGTGCAGACAGCATTGATTGTAGAGAGCGGAGAAATGCGTGAAGTAATGCACGCCGCTTTACTACTCGGTTTTGGAGCCAGTGCACTGAACCCGTATATGGCATTTGCCATCCTCGACAAGCTGGTAAAAGAGAAAGATATTCAACTGGACTATGCTACCGCTGAGAAAAACTATATCAAATCTATCTGCAAAGGTCTGTTCAAGATCATGAGTAAGATGGGGATTTCCACTATCCGCTCTTATCGCGGTGCAAAGATTTTCGAAGCTGTCGGACTCAGCGAAGAGTTGAGCAAGGCTTATTTCGGCGGACTCGGTTCCCCCATCGGAGGTATCCGCCTGGAGGAAGTGGCAAGAGACGCAATCGCTTTCCACGATGAAGGAGTTGAAGGAATGGAAAATGGAGAATTGAAAATGGAAAATGAAGCACCGCACGGCAACTCTCAATTTTCAACTTTCAATTTTCCATTATTAAAGAACAACGGACTGTATGCCTTCCGAAAGGACGGAGAGAAACATGCGTGGAACCCGGAAACCATCAGTACATTGCAACTTGCCACCCGCTTGGGCAGCTACAAGAAATTCAAAGAGTTCACTCATTTGGTAGACAATAAGGAGAAACCTATTTTCCTGCGTGACTTCTTAGGATTCCGTCGCAATCCTATATCCATCGAACAGGTAGAACCGATAGAGAATATTCTCCGTCGTTTTGTGACGGGTGCCATGTCTTTCGGATCTATCAGCAAGGAAGCTCATGAAGCAATGGCGATTGCCATGAATACCATTCACGGACGCAGCAACACGGGTGAAGGTGGCGAAGATGCTTCCCGCTTCCACCCGCTGCCGGACGGTACTTCCATGCGAAGTGCCATCAAACAGGTAGCTTCCGGACGCTTCGGGGTCACCGCCGAATATCTGGTGAATGCCGATGAGATACAAATAAAAATAGCGCAGGGAGCTAAACCAGGGGAAGGCGGACAGCTTCCGGGATTCAAAGTGAACGACGTCATAGCCAAAACACGCCATTCCATTCCGGGAATCTCACTGATCTCTCCTCCTCCCCATCATGATATTTATTCGATTGAGGATTTGGCGCAATTGATATTTGACTTGAAAAACGTTAATCCACAAGCCAAAATCAGTGTCAAACTGGTAGCAGAAAGTGGCGTAGGTACCATTGCCGCAGGCGTGGCAAAAGCAAAAGCGGATTTGATTGTCATCTCCGGTGCCGAGGGTGGTACGGGAGCCTCTCCCGCTTCATCCATCCGTTACGCCGGCATTTCTCCGGAACTGGGACTGAGCGAGACACAGCAAACCTTGGTTCTGAACGGTCTGCGGGGACAAGTCGTCCTACAAGCCGATGGCCAATTGAAAACCGGACGCGACATTATCATAATGGCATTAATGGGCGCCGAAGAATATGGTTTTGCCACTTCCGCCCTGATCGTGCTGGGATGTGTGATGATGCGCAAATGTCACCAGAATACTTGTCCGGTAGGAGTAGCCACGCAGAATGAGGAATTACGCAAACGCTTTCATGGGCGCAGCGAATATCTTATCAACTTTTTCACCTTCCTGGCACAGGAAGTCCGTGAATATCTGGCGGAAATGGGATTCACCAAAATGGATGATATTATCGGACGCACGGACTTGATTGAACGCAAATCCGACGAAAACGATCCGAATCCGAAGCACGCTCTGATTGACTTCACCAAGCTACTGGCACGCGTGGATAACAGTGCAGCCATCCGTCACGTCATTGATCAGGATCATGGTATTTCTACAGTGAAGGATGTGGCAATCATTGATGCTGCCCAAGAAGCGATAGAACACGAAAAAGAAGTTTCATTGGAATACACAATTGCCAATACGGACCGTGCGACAGGTGCCATGCTCTCCGGTGTCATTGCCAAAAAATACGGAGAAAAGGGATTGCCGGAACATACCCTGAATGTGAAATTCAAAGGCTCTGCGGGACAGTCATTCGGTGCCTTCCTCGTACCGGGAGTCAATTTCAAATTGGAAGGTGAAGCGAATGATTATCTGGGTAAAGGATTGAGCGGCGGACGCATTGCCGTATTACCGCCTATCCGCAGCAACTTCGAAGCCGAAAAGAACACGATTGCAGGCAATACCCTGCTCTATGGTGCAACCAGCGGCGAAGTTTATATCAATGGGCGCGTAGGTGAACGTTTTGCCGTGCGCAACTCAGGGGCTGTTGCCGTAGTGGAAGGTGTAGGCGACCACTGTTGCGAATATATGACCGGAGGCCGTGTAGTGGTTCTGGGGCAAACCGGACGAAATTTTGCCGCCGGTATGAGTGGCGGTGTGGCTTACGTATGGAACAAAGACGGCAATTTTGACTACTTCTGCAACATGGAAATGGTTGAACTGTCACTGATCGAAGAGGCCGGTTACCGCAAAGAACTGCACGAACTGATTCGTCAGCACTACCTGTACACCGGTTCGAAACTGGCACGTACCATGCTCGATGACTGGAACCATTACGTAGATCAGTTTATCCAGATAGTACCTATTGAATACAAAAAAGTACTACAGGAAGAGCAGATGAGAAAGTTACAGCAAAAAATAGCAGATATGCAAAGAGACTATTAATTCAAGTATTAGGTATTAAGTATTAGGTATTAACCGTAGCTTCAAACATCTTTAATCCATATAGTTAATACTTATTGCTTAATACCTATTACCTAATACTTATTACTTAACAAGATGGGAGATCCTAAAGCTTTTTTAAATATACCTCGGCAAGAGGCGGGATACCGCCCCGTTAGCGAGCGCATCACTGACTATAGTCAGGTAGAACAAACATTGAATACGAACAGCCGTAAATTACAGGCATCACGGTGTATGGATTGCGGAGTACCTTTTTGTCACTGGGCTTGTCCAATAGGCAATAAACAGCCGGAATGGCAGGACGCTTTATTCAAAGGAAAATGGAAAGAAGCGTATGAAGTGCTGTCATCCACTTGCGACTTTCCGGAATTTACAGGACGTATCTGCCCTGCCCTCTGTGAGAAATCCTGTGTACTGAAACTATCCTGTGACCAACCGGTGACTATCCGTGAAAATGAAGCTGCCATTGTAGAAGCCGCCTTCCGTGAAGGATATATACAGGTGCAGCATCCCCAAAGAAACGGCAAAAAAGTAGCAGTTGTCGGTGCCGGTCCGGCCGGATTGGTAGTTGCCAACCAACTGAATCTAAAAGGATACACCGTAACGTTATTCGATAAAGATGAAGCTGCGGGAGGATTATTACGTTTCGGTATTCCAAACTTCAAACTGGACAAAAACGTAATCGACCGCCGCATGAAAATACTTGCCGCAGAAGGTATTCAGTTTGAAATGGGAGTAGAAATAGACGTTAACCATTTGCCGGAAGGATTCGATGCATATTGCATTTGCACGGGTACACCGACTGCCCGTGATTTAAGCATTCCGGGACGGGAGTTGAAAGGAATCCATTTCGCACTGGAAATGCTGGCGCAACAGAACAGGATTCTGGAAGGACAAACTTTCCCCAAAGACAAACTGGTGAATGCCAAAGGCAAAAAAGTGCTTGTGATCGGCGGTGGAGACACCGGTTCGGACTGTATCGGAACCAGTGTACGACAGGGAGCAACCAGCGTCACGCAAATTGAAATTATGCCCAAACCTCCCGTCGGTCACAATCCTTCTACGCCCTGGCCGCAATGGCCGGTAGTTTTCAAAACGACCTCCAGCCATGAAGAAGGTTGTACCCGTCGCTGGTGCCTGACTTCCAATCAGTTTTTGGGTAAGAACGGTAAAGTAACCGGCGTCGAGGTGGAAGAAGTAGAATGGACACCGGCAACAGATGGCGGACGTCCGACCATGAACCTCACAGGGAAGAAAGAAGTAATCGAAGCAGATATGGTGCTGCTGGCCATGGGATTCCTGAAACCGGAACAACCGAAATTTGCAGAAAACGTATTCCTTGCCGGAGATGCAGCTACCGGAGCAAGCCTCGTAGTACGGGCGATGGCAGGAGGACGAAAGGCTGCTGCGGACATAGATCACTATTTGGTGAAGTAACCCTTACAGCAAGGAACACCATGAAGTTTATAGACTATTATTTATTCGTTTGACCTAGGTTGAACGAAACAACAACCTAGGTTGAACTAAAAGATGGCCCAGGTCAAACGAAAGGAAAAGCCAGGGAAAACGAATAAATAGTAACGAACCGACTTTTAAAAAACAGAGAATCAACAAATTATATTAACTTCCAAATACTCAAAGTTATGTGTGGAATAGCAGGTATACTCAACATAAAAACTCAAACCAAAGAGCTAAGAGACAAAGCACTGAAAATGGCACAGAAAATCCGTCATCGCGGACCGGACTGGAGCGGTATCTACGTAGGTGGAAGCGCCATTCTGGCACACGAACGCCTCTCGATAGTTGACCCGCAAAGCGGAGGACAGCCCTTATACTCCCCCGACCGGAAACAAGTGCTCGCTGTGAACGGTGAAATCTACAACCATCGGGATATCCGCGCCCGCTATGCCGGACAATATGATTTTCAGACCGGAAGCGACTGTGAAGTGATTCTTGCCCTTTATAAAGATAAAGGCATCCACTTTCTGGAAGAGATCAGCGGAATTTTCGCCTTTGTACTTTATGATGAAGAAAAAGACGAGTTCCTCATTGCACGTGATCCTATCGGAGTCATACCTTTATATATAGGAAAAGACAAGGATGGCAAAATCTACTTCGGCAGTGAACTGAAAGCACTCGAAGGATTCTGTGATGAGTACGAACCATTTCTTCCGGGACATTACTTTTACAGTAAAGAAGGCAAAATGAAGCGTTGGTATACACGCGAATGGACAGACTATGAGTCTGTAAAAGACAATGATGCCAAAGTCAGTGATGTAAAAGAAGCATTGGAAGATGCCGTTCATCGCCAGCTGATGAGTGACGTTCCCTATGGAGTACTTCTTTCAGGTGGTCTGGACAGTTCTGTGATTTCAGCTATCGCCAAAAAATATGCAGCAAAACGTATTGAAACAGACGGAGCAAGTGACGCCTGGTGGCCTCAACTACATTCTTTTGCCATCGGTCTGAAGGGGGCGCCCGATTTGATAAAGGCACGTGAAGTGGCAGAATATATCGGTACGGTTCATCATGAAATCAATTATACGGTTCAGGAAGGGCTGGATGCTATTCGGGATGTTATCTATTTTATCGAGACGTATGATGTGACTACGGTACGCGCCTCCACTCCCATGTATTTACTGGCACGTGTGATCAAATCCATGGGAATCAAAATGGTATTGAGCGGTGAAGGTGCCGATGAAGTTTTCGGCGGTTACCTTTACTTTCACAAAGCTCCTACTCCGAAGGATTTCCATGAGGAAACAGTACGCAAGTTATCAAAGCTGCATATGTACGATTGCCTTCGTGCCAATAAGAGTTTATCAGCCTGGGGTGTAGAGGGACGTGTCCCATTTCTGGACAAAGAATTTCTGGATGTAGCGATGGCGTTGAATCCAAAAGCTAAAATGTGCCCCGGAAAGGAGATTGAGAAACGAATTGTACGTGAAGCTTTTGCCGATATGCTACCGGAAAGCGTAGCATGGAGACAAAAAGAGCAGTTCAGTGATGGTGTGGGATATTCGTGGATTGATACCTTAAGAGAGATTACAGCGGCTGCCGTCAGTGATGAACAGATGGAACACGCTGCCGAACGTTTCCCGATTAACACTCCGCTCAACAAGGAAGAATATTACTACCGGAGTATCTTTGAAGAGCATTTTCCGAGTGAAAGCGCAGCCCGCAGCGTACCAAGCGTACCAAGTGTGGCCTGCTCTACAGCAGAAGCGCTGGCATGGGATGTAGCTTTCCGTAACCTGAATGAACCAAGCGGCAGAGCAGTGAGAGGAGTGCATGAAGAAGCCTATGCCGAAGAGTAAAATAAATTTGTTGAAAAATTTTAGATGTCTGAAATAAACTCATATCTTTGAATATATATTCATCAGTTTGTAAAGTCAAGAATAAAAAGTATAGACTTCTATGCATAAAAAGCTGTCAATTAACGCAGATTAGCATAATAACAGGCTGATCTGTGTTTTATTTTTTATAATTTTGGACTCATAAACTTTTTAAATGTACTATCAATGAAGATAAAAAGAATTATTCTAATGGTTGCCCTTATCATTTCAGTAGCTAGTGTCCAAGCGCAAAAGTCGCAAGTTATCGCCCATCGTGGCTACTGGAAAACAGCAGGTTCTGCGCAAAATAGTATCACAGCACTTCAAAAAGCCGATTCTATCCATTGCTATGGCTCCGAATTTGATGTATGGCTTACCAAAGACAATAAACTGGTTATCAATCATGACCCTGTCTATAAGATGAAATACATGGAGTATTCCAAAGGTGACGCTCTTACAGGACTGAAACTATCGAACGGAGAGAACCTGCCCAGCCTGGAACAGTATCTGGAAGCCGGTAAAAAATGCAATACCAAACTTATATTGGAACTAAAAGCACTTAACAGCAAAAAGCGTGAAACGAAAGCCGTACAGGAAATTCTTGCCCTGGTAACAAAGATGGGACTGGAAAACCGTATGGAATATATCACTTTCTCACTGCACGCCATGAAAGAGTTTATCCGCCTGGCACCTGCCGGAACTCCGGTATTCTATCTCAACGGCGAGCTATCTCCCAAAGAACTGAAAGACCTCGGTGCAGCCGGACTCGACTATCACATGGGAGTAATCAAGAAACATCCCGAATGGATCAAAGAAGCCCATGATCTCGGACTGAAAGTCAATGTATGGACTGTAGATAAAGCAGAAGACATGAAGTGGCTCATAGACCAAAAGGTGGATTTCATTACGACCAACGAGCCGACTGTGGCACAGGAAATACTAAAATAGTTACTCTCAGAAAATGTAAAAAGCCGACAGAAACTTTTTGCAAATATTCGATAGATACAAGAAGCACCATTATACATATTTATTTGCTGTATAATGGTGCTTCTTACATAAAATTCAAACAGGACTTATTTAAAACCTTCCAATACCTCTTTCAACTCTCCTATGGTCAACTCTCCTACCTGCCTCCACAATTCATGTCCTTTATGCAACAGAAGGAACGCAGGCACCGTATCTATATTATGAGAATCGGCTACAGTTTTATTTTCCTCGATATTCACGTTAATCAATTCAATGACTCTCCGTTCATAAGTACGGAGCACAGGTCCTATCCATTCGTAATGAGGTGACCAGTCGGCATAAAACACAATCAATACCAAATGATCGCTCTGCGCCGCAACTTCCAATTGTTTCTCTATATCCATATTGCTACATTATTATATTTATTAGTGACTAAACAATGCTATAACAAAAAGGTTCTGCAAAACTGCAAACAAGCAATATGATATATAAAACAGAAAATCACTAGCATATCGACCTATTATAAAAGAGAAAATTCGCATTTTAGATCGAATACAAGGGCTGATTTACCCCAAATATTCTTCATATATTATGGAAGGATATGCAAAACAAATAAGCTAAATAACAGTTTATTAATATAAAGGTGTGTATAATTTCAATTTATAACGAAACATGGCTTTATATCCTGCGATTGTAAGATCGCATAAAATAAATAGAGATTAGACATCTTTTTATCAAAAGATAAATCAAAAAGTCATATCTTTGCATTGTAATAAAACAAAAGGATACAACAACCAATTAATAAAGAACAAAATGACACCCAAGATTAAGTTCACAAAAATGCATGGAGCAGGTAATGACTACATATATGTAGATACTACCCGATATCCGATAGCAGACCCTGAAAAGAAAGCAATCAAATGGAGCAAGTTTCATACGGGAATTGGAAGTGACGGACTTATATTGATTGGCAGTTCTGACAAAGCAGATTTCAGTATGCGTATATTTAATGCAGATGGTTCGGAAGCAATGATGTGTGGCAATGGGAGCCGTTGTGTAGGCAAGTATGTATACGAATACGGATTAACTGCCAAAAAGGAAATTACGCTTGACACCCGTTCGGGCATTAAGGTTTTGAAATTACATGTAGAAGGAGGAAAGGTAACGGCAGTCACTGTAGATATGGGTAGTCCTCTGGAAACGGAAGCGGTAGATTTCGGCGATCAATTTCCTTTTCAGTCTACCCGGGTATCAATGGGAAACCCGCATCTGGTAACTTTTGTAGAAGATATCACCCAAATCAATCTGCCGGAAATTGGTCCGCAGTTAGAAAATTATCATCTCTTTCCGGACAGGACGAATGTAGAGTTTGCTCAGATCGTTAGTAAAGACACCATTCGGATGAGAGTTTGGGAAAGAGGTTCAGGAATCACTCAGGCCTGCGGAACAGGTGCTTGTGCCACGGCTGTAGCCGCTGTTCTCAACGGATTGGCAGGAAGAAAATGTGATATAATAATGGACGGGGGAACCGTCACCATCGAATGGGAAGAAGCGACGGGACACATATTGATGACAGGACCGGCAACTAAAGTTTTTGATGGGGAGATGGAGGGATAGAGAATAGGTAATAAGTAACAGGTAATAAGTAATAGGTAACAGGTTTTGCAGAAACTTAAAACAATAACAATATGGCATTAGTAAACGAACATTTTTTGAAATTACCGGGGAGCTATTTGTTCTCGGATATAGCGAAGAAGGTAAATACATTCAAAATAACGCATCCGAAGCAGGATATTATCCGGTTAGGTATCGGAGATGTCACCCAGCCGCTTCCCAAAGCATGTATCGAGGCTATGCACAAAGCAGTGGAAGAGTTGGCAAGTAAAGATACGTTTCGCGGATATGGTCCTGAGCAGGGGTACGATTTTCTGATTGAAGCTATTATAAAGAATGATTTCGCCCCACGTGGCATTCATTTCTCACCATCAGAAATATTCGTCAGCGACGGAGCAAAAAGTGATACCGGAAATATCGGCGATATCCTTCGCCACGACAATAGTGTCGGTGTAACAGACCCTATTTACCCGGTATATATTGACAGTAACGTCATGTGCGGACGTGCCGGAGTGCTGGAAGAAGGAACAGGCAAATGGAGCAATGTGACTTATATGCCTTGTACAAGTGAGAATGACTTCATTCCGGAGATTCCCGACAAACGGATAGACATTGTTTACCTCTGCTACCCGAACAACCCGACAGGGACGACACTGACCAAACCGGAACTAAAAAAGTGGGTAGACTATGCATTGGCAAATGATACACTGATTTTGTTCGATGCCGCATACGAAGCCTATATTCAGGATGCGGATGTCCCCCACTCCATATACGAAATCAAAGGAGCCAAGAAATGTGCTATTGAGTTCCGCAGTTTCTCAAAGACAGCCGGTTTCACCGGAGTACGTTGCGGATATACCGTAGTCCCGAAAGAACTGACAGCTGCCACACTGGAAGGCGACCGGATTCCACTCAACAAATTATGGAACCGCCGCCAGTGCACTAAATTCAACGGTACTTCGTACATCACACAACGTGCAGCGGAAGCCGTCTACAGTGCAGAAGGCAAAGCACAGATTAAAGAAACGATTAACTATTATATGACCAATGCGAAGATCATGAAGGAAGGACTGGAAGCTACCGGATTGAAAGTATACGGAGGCGTCAATGCTCCATACTTATGGGTGAAAACCCCGAACGGGCTCTCTTCCTGGCGATTCTTCGAACAGATGTTGTATGAAGCCAATGTAGTAGGAACCCCCGGTGTAGGTTTCGGCCCCAGCGGTGAGGGATATATCCGACTGACAGCATTCGGCGATCACAACGATTGTATGGAAGCAATGAGAAGAATAAAGAACTGGCTTTGATAGTATTTTGCGCGCTACTATATAACACTGGACCGTACATCCACATTTTTCTAACTATTAAAGGTAAAAAGACGATGAAAACGACGATTAACAAAAAATTGAGGGGCATAGCAGCAGCGTTATTACTAATCGGCCTTGTGCCATCCAATATGATGGCGCAGGATAAAGTAGAAGCCTCCGTAGGAGCAGACTTGGTAAGTGGTTATATCTGGCGTGGTCAGGATTTAGGCGGAGTCAGCATTCAGCCTTCATTAGGAATCTCTTACAAAGGACTTTCACTTGGAGCATGGGGATCGGTAGGGTTTGAGTCATCGGATACTAAAGAGTTCGATTTGACTCTCGGTTATTCAACCGGTGGTTTCAGCATCTCGGTAACGGATTACTGGTTCAACACTCAGGTACCTACCAACAAGTATTTCAAATATGGCGCTCATTCAACCGCTCATGTATTTGAGGCACAGGTAGGATATGATTTTGGTCCGCTGGCAATCAACTGGTACACGAACTTTGCAGGTGCCGACGGAGTTAAAGAAAACGGGAAAAGGGCTTATTCTTCCTACCTCGCACTTAGTGCACCGTTCAGCCTTGGAGGACTTGACTGGACAGTAGATGTAGGAATGGTACCTTGGGAGACGACTTTTTATAATGGATACACAAGTGGATTCTGCGTTTCCGACATCAGTCTCGGAGCTGTCAAGGAGATCAGGGTTACTGATTCATTCTCGGTTCCGGCATTTGCCAAAGTATCAGTAAACCCACGTACGGAAGGCGCTTACTTCACATTCGGATTAAGTTTTTAAGAGAGAGAGTTTATATAGTCAAAGAGCGTATAGGGAACAGGAAGGTAGTTAGAGTTTAGATTTTATCGGTTTGTTGTATGGTAACCTGCGATGGCTGCCACCTCCCTATACCTCTTCTTTTTACAGGTCAACACTAATATTTAAGGTATATGAAAAAGATTGAAGCTATCATCCGTAAAACCAAATTCGAGGACGTGAAAGACGCCCTGCTCGAAGCGGACATTGAATGGTTCTCTTACTACGATGTAAGAGGGATCGGTAAAGCACGGCAAGGACGTATCTATCGTGGAGTGGTATATGATACCAGCACCATCGAACGTATTCTGGTTTCTATTGTAGTACGCGACAAAAATGCAGAAAAGACCGTACAGGCTATCATCAAAGCCGCACAAACCGGAGAGATCGGTGACGGACGCATTTTCGTCATTCCTATCGAGGACGCCATCCGCATCCGCACCGCCGAACGTGGCGACATCGCTCTCTATAACGCCGAACAGGAACGATAACCGGCAACCGGCAAGGTGCCGGGGCCAGATTTCCTTTCGGATGATAATATTATAAAAACAGGTATTAAATAAGATAATCATTATGGATAAAACATATAAGAGACACAGCTTCACAAAGCTGTGGATAGCCACTGCTATGTTCATTTTCTGCTGTTTCGCAACCAGTGCTTTTGCACAGGAAGCAGTTGATGCAGATACTTTTATGACAACTACGGAGACAATTACTGAAGTCAAAACTACACCTGAAATTGCTGAAACCGCCACTGCTTCTGCCGAAACAACTCCCGATACAATCGGGGAACTGGCATTAGGATTGAATACAGTCTGGATGCTGCTTGCGGCAATGCTCGTATTTTTTATGCAGCCGGGGTTTGCATTGGTTGAGGCGGGTTTTACCAGAGTCAAGAATACCGCCAACATTTTGATGAAGAACTTTGTGGATTTCATGTTTGGTTCCTTGCTCTACTGGTTCATCGGTTTCGGTCTGATGTTTGGCGCAGGAGGTTTCATCGGAATGCCACACTTCTTTGATCTGTCATTCCTCGACAGTGATTTACCCAGAGAAGGATTTCTGGTTTTTCAGACAGTATTTTGCGCAACGGCAGCCACGATTGTATCGGGAGCGATGGCGGAACGCACCAAGTTCTCCATGTATCTGGTCTATACTATCTTTATCAGTGTACTGATTTATCCGATTTCCGGTCATTGGACATGGGGTGGCGGCTGGCTGATGAACGGAGAAGAAGGTTCATTCATGATGAATCTTTTCGGAACGACGTTCCATGACTTTGCAGGTTCAACGATTGTCCACTCCGTTGGTGGTTGGATTGCTTTGGTAGGTGCTGCTATTCTTGGTCCCCGTATCGGTAAATATGGCAAAGACGGTAAGTCAAGAGCTATTCCGGGACACAACCTGACGGTTGCCGCACTGGGTGTATTTATCCTTTGGTTCGGATGGTTCGGATTCAACCCCGGATCACAGTTGGCAGCAAGTACCGAAGCGGATGCAATGGCCATCTCACATGTATTTCTGACAACAAATCTGGCGGCTTGTGCCGGTGGTTTCTTTGCACTGGCGATGAGCTGGATGAAATATGGCAAACCGTCTTTATCACTGACACTGAATGGTGTTTTGGCAGGTTTGGTAGGTATCACAGCCGGATGTGATGCTGTAGCTCCCTCAGGAGCGGTATTAATCGGTGCCATTTGTGGTGTAGTCATGATATTTGCAGTCGACTTTATTGACAAGGTATTGAAGATTGACGATCCTGTCGGTGCTTCTTCCGTACACGGGGTTTGTGGTTTCTTGGGAACAGTGCTCACAGGATTGTTTTCTACTAGTGAGGGGTTGTTCTACGGACATGGAGCCGGCTTTTTGGGTGCCCAGCTTTTCGGTGCGGTTGTTGTCGGAGTCTGGGCGGCAGGTATGGGATTCATTATTTTCAAAGTACTCGACAAGATTCACGGACTTCGCGTTCCGGCACGTGTCGAAGAAGAAGGTCTCGACATCTACGAACACGGGGAATCTGCTTACAACTAAGCTAAAAAAGAAAATTTCACTCTAACATATTTAACAACAAATCAAATTAGGGATTATGTCAAAACTAAGATTCAGAGTCGTAGAGACAGCTTTCAAGAAGAAAGCGGTTGAAGTAGCAACACCTGCCGAACGCCCTTCGGAATACTTCGGTAAGTATGTGTTCAACAAGGAAAAGATGTTCAAGTACCTTCCAAGCAAGGTATACAACGCACTGATTGACGCTATTGACAATGGTGCCCCGCTAGACCGCAGCATCGCCGATGAAGTAGCTGCCGGAATGAAGAAATGGGCTGTCGAAATGGGTGTCACTCATTATACTCACTGGTTTGCACCGCTCACCGAAGGTACGGCAGAAAAGCATGACGCTTTCGTCGAACATGACGGCAAGGGAGGCATGATGGAAGAGTTCACAGGCAAACTGCTGGTACAGCAGGAACCGGATGCTTCTTCTTTCCCGAACGGCGGTATCCGTAACACTTTCGAAGCACGCGGATATAGCGCATGGGACCCATCATCACCCGCATTTATCGTAGATGATACGCTTTGCATCCCGACTGTATTTATCGCATATACGGGCGAAGCCCTTGATTACAAAGCACCGTTACTGAAAGCTCTGCGTGCCGTAGATAAAGCCGCAACTGCCGTCTGCCACTATTTCAATCCTGAAGTAAAGAAGGTCGTTGCCTATCTGGGATGGGAACAGGAATACTTTCTGGTAGATGAAGGTTTGTATGCCGCACGTCCGGACTTACTTATGACAGGACGCACATTAATGGGACATGACAGTGCCAAGAACCAGCAGTTGGAAGACCACTATTTCGGTGCCATCCCTACCCGTGTGGCCGCATTTATGAAAGACCTTGAAATTGAAGCGTTGAAACTGGGTATTCCTGTAAAGACCCGTCATAACGAAGTAGCTCCGAACCAATTTGAGTTAGCTCCTATCTTCGAAGAATGCAACCTGGCAAATGACCATAACCTACTGATCATGTCGTTGATGCGTAAAGTCAGCCGCCGTCACGGTTTCCGTGTATTACTTCATGAGAAGCCGTTCAAGGGTGTCAACGGTTCCGGCAAACACAATAACTGGTCACTGGGAACCGATACAGGTATCCTGTTGATGGGACCGGGCAAGACGCCGGAAGATAACCTGCGCTTTGTCACATTTGTAGTGAATACGCTGATGGCAGTTTACCGTCACAACGGATTACTGAAAGCTTCTATTTCCAGCGCTACCAACGCTCATCGCCTGGGAGCCAATGAAGCACCTCCCGCTATCATTTCTTCTTTCCTCGGCAAACAGTTGTCACAGGTATTGGATCATATTGAGAACAGTACCAAAGACGATCTGATCAACCTTAGCGGAAAACAGGGAATGAAGCTGGATATTCCCCAAATCCCCGAATTGCTGATTGATAATACAGACCGCAACCGCACCTCTCCTTTCGCTTTCACCGGAAACCGGTTTGAGTTCCGTGCCGTAGGCTCTGAGGCCAACTGTGCAAGTGCCATGATTGCATTAAACGCTGCCGTAGCAGAACAGCTGATGAAATTCAAAAAGGATGTAGACGCTCTGATCGAAAAGGGAGAACCGAAAGTTTCCGCTATCCTTGAAGTAATTCGCGGATATATCAAAGAATGTAAGGCTATCCACTTCGATGGCAACGGTTACAGCGACGAATGGAAAGTAGAAGCCGCCCGTCGAGGTCTGGACTGTGAAACAAGTGTTCCCGTTATCTTCGACAACTATCTGAAACCGGAGACAATTGCTATGTTCGAAGCAATCGGTGTGATGACGAAAAAGGAACTGGAAGCCCGCAACAAAGTAAAATGGGAAACTTACACGAAAAAGATTCAGATTGAAGCCCGCGTATTAGGCGACCTGGCAATGAACCACATTATTCCGGTCGCTACTCAGTATCAGACGGATCTGATTAATAATGTCTATAAAATGCAGTCCTTATTTCCGGCAGATAAAGCAGCCAGACTATCTGCCAAGAATCTGGAACTGATCGAAGAAATCGCCGACCGCACCGCCTTCATCAAAGAACACGTAGATGCAATGATTGAAGCACGAAAAGTGGCGAACAAGATCGAAAGCGAACGCGAAAAAGCGATCGCTTACCACGATACAATCGTTCCGGCACTGGAAGAGATTCGTTACCACATTGACAAGCTGGAACTGATCGTAGACAACCAGATGTGGACACTGCCGAAATACAGAGAACTGTTGTTTGTAAGATAAAAAAGAAATGCTGAATGGAGAATATCTTCATTCAGCATTAAGATAGAAATTATCTATTTCTTTTGTTGGTTGTTTTAAGTTTGCAGGGGAGGGGTACCGTGACGGTAGTCCTCTTCTTTTTTTATTCTATAATCTTAGCATCCTCAATATCCTCATCGTGAGGCGTAACCGGAGTCTTAGGACGACGGCGTGCAAACTTAAACCAGTTGATCAGTTCGGACAGAGAATAAACCAAGCTACTGATACCGATAATAATGAAAGCAGTATTACGTACTCCCGTCGGATTGAACAGCGCAATAACACCTGCGATAAGAATCAATGAAGGCACCAGATAGAAAATCCCCGGAACAGGTGTCCAACGACGGGCCATCGACAAAGAGGCAATCTGCTGCACACCTCCCATGATCAGGATAAAGCCCAAAAGGAACATCAGGACGTCTGCAAAAAACTCAGGCATCACAATCAGCCAAAGTCCGAATAACAAACTGCCGATTCCCTCAATAGGAAAACGGGGAGCCGGTTCATGTTCCGATCTTTTCCGTCCGAAAAAGCTAAAAAGACTGATGACACCGGGAATCAAAAAAGCCACTCCTATCGTAATGACAATATAACTAGCTGCTGTATTCGGCCAAAGTACCAACACCAGACCTATGACAAGCGCAAACAAAATGCGAACCAGAGAGTAATTCATTGTTTTCATATATTCTATATTTTTTAACGAAGTACATTTCAATACTTTTGCGAATATAAGTGTTTCTATTCACATATAAAAATAACAAACGTAGATTGTAATAAGTTCGTAACAAAATCGTTATAGCCATTACACCTCACTTAGATACTTTTGCAAAAAATTAATAAACAGGTTTTTCATCATGAAATCAAGCGAAACAAAAAAGAAGTGCCCTTATGTAGAACGTGACATCAGCTGGATGTACTTCAATCAGCGTATCCTGCTCGAAGCTGCCCGTCCGGAAGTACCTCTTCTGGAACGCCTGACTTTTCTTGGCATCTATTCCAATAATCTGGATGAGTTTTTCCGTGTCCGCGTAGCCACGCTGAACCGGATCATCGAATATGCAGATAAAAACATACAGAAAGAACAAGAAACGGCTACACGCACACTGAAGCAGATAAGCAAACTACACAACCGCTTCTACGAACAATTTGAAGAAACTTTCGCTTCCATCATGGAAGAACTGAAGAAGGAAAACATCTGCGTCATCAAAGACACCGAAATGACGGATGACCAAAAGACATTTATCACCTCCTTCTATCGCAATAAACTGAATGGCTCCACCACCCCTCTTTTCCTCAACGGAGCCCGACCGCTGGACGACCAGACTGACGAAGATATTTATCTCGCCATCCGCCTGCTTCGTAAAGACGAAACAGGAAAAATAAAAGAGAAAGATTATGCAGTGATCGAATTGCCCACCGAAGAATACGGTCGTTTTATCCAATTGCCGGACTCGGAGGGGAAAACATATCTGATGTTTCTCGATGATGTGATCCGCTATTGTCTGCCGTTGATTTTTGTCGGCATGAAATATACGGATTACGAGGCATATACCTTTAAATTCACCAAGGACGCGGAAATGGAGATAGACAGCGACCTGCGGACAGGCGTACTTCAGAAGATTTCAAAAGGAGTGAAAAGCCGGAAGAGAGGAGAACCGATTCGATTCGTTTATGACGAACAGATTCCCAAAGATTTACTGAAAAGATTAGTTGACCGGCTGAATGTAGACAAAAACGACACCCGTGTGGCAGGAGGACGCTATCACAACTTCAAAGACTTGATGAAATTTCCGGTGTGCGGTCGCTACGACTTAAAGTATCCCGTTTGGGAACCGGTTTTCAAGCCCGAACTAAACGGCAAAGAAAGCCTGCTCACATTGATTCGTCAGAAAGACCGCTCCCTGCATTATCCATTCCATAGCTTCGATACTTTTATCCGCGTACTTCGTGAAGCAGCCATCAGCAAAGAAGTAAAAAGCATCAAGATGACACTTTACCGGCTCGCTAAAGAATCAAAAGTGATCAAAGCACTGATCTGCGCAGCCAAAAACGGGAAGAAAGTAACGGTGGTCATCGAACTACTGGCACGTTTCGACGAAGCATCCAACATCAACTGGAGCAAAAGAATGCAGGACGCAGGCATCCACGTTATCTTCGGAGTGGAGGGACTGAAGATTCATTCCAAACTGGTACATATCGGTACCCGTCACGGAGACATTGCCTGCATCAGCACAGGAAACTTTCATGAAGGAAACGCACGTATGTATACCGACTATACCATCATGACCGCCCATCGTCCGCTGGTACGGGAAGTGAATGCCGTTTTCGATTTTATTGAGAAACCATACACTCCCGTCAATTTCAAAGAATTACTGGTTTCGCCCAACGATATGCGCAAACGTCTGATTACTCTCATCAACAAGGAAATAAAGAACAAGGAACAAGGGAAAGAAGCCTATATTCTGGCAAAAGTAAACCATATTACCGACCGTGCGCTTATAGAAAAACTCTACGAAGCCTCGACAGCCGGAGTTCAGGTGGAACTGGTAGTACGCGGCAACTGTTCGCTGGTGACAGGCATCGCAGGTATCAGTGAAAATATCCATATCAACGGTATTATCGACCGATATCTTGAACACTCCCGTATCTTTATCTTTGCCAATGGCGGAGAAGAAAAATATTATATCGGTTCTGCCGACTGGATGCCCCGCAACCTTGATAACCGGATCGAAGTACTGGCTCCGGTGTACGACAAAGAAATACAGGCAGACTTAAAACGAATTGTCTGCTACGGATATCGGGATACGGCCAAAGGACGTATCGTAGACGGGACCGGAGAAAACCGACCTTGGGAAAACCGACCTTCCACACTCTGCAAAGACTTCACTCCTGCCCTTGCCGAAGCAGAGACAGCCACTGTCGTTTTCCGTTCGCAAGAAGAATTATATAGAAAATACAAGAATACATTATGATAAGTATGAAGAAAGTTAATTATGCAGCTATCGACATAGGTTCGAATGCCGTACGGCTATTGATAAAATGCGTAAACGAAGAAAACGCTCCCGAATTAATGAGCAAGGTACAACTCATCCGCATTCCCTTACGACTGGGAGAAGATGCTTTTACCATGGGAGTTATTTCTGCTGAAAAAGAAAAGAAACTGATCCGGCTGATGAAAGCCTACAAACAGTTGATGAAGATATATGACGTAGTAGATTACCGTGCCTGTGCTACGTCCGCCATGCGTGACGCACGCAACGGAAAGGACATCACCCGACAAATAGCCAGGAAAACAGGTATCCGCGTAGATATCATCGACGGTCAAGAAGAAGCACACATTGTATATGACAACCATATCGAGCAACTTTTTGCTTCCGGACAAAACTACCTGTATGTAGATGTCGGCGGTGGCAGCACCGAGATTAATCTGATCAGTAACGGAGAACTGAAAAATTCCCGTTCATACAATATCGGAACGGTTCGCATGCTCAGCGGCATGGTGAAAGAAGAAGAAAAAGAGGCTTTACGCACCGACCTCATAGGGCTTGCCGCGGAATACGCGCCTATCAGCATCATCGGTTCGGGAGGAAACATCAATAAGCTTTTCCGTCTGGCAGACAAGAAAGACAAAAAGGCTTCTCTCCTACCCGTCGAATCGCTACGTGAAATTTACGAAGCATTGCAAGCTCTTCCTGCCGAGCAACGTATCAAACAGTATAAGCTAAAACCTGATCGGGCTGATGTCATCGTTCCGGCTGCGGAGATATTTCTGGAAGTAGCTACGAATGTGAAAGCTACCGGAATCATTGTACCTACCATCGGACTGTCCGACGGGATTATCGACAGCCTATACACTCAGAATATGAATACACCTGTCGCTCCACAGGTTTAATAAATAGATAAAAGGCTTCTGATATCCGAATGACAACTTATTTGCATCAGGAGCCTTTTCTATAATTTCCATCTTTCTTCATGTATAAAATGACATTCTGCAAGATAAGTCTGTTTTTGACAGTTTGTAATTCGTAATGTATCAAGAAGGGCTTCTTTAGCCGGTCATACTACTATTGATATTTTTTCGCAATCGTAGGGCAACTAGCAAATATCAGAAATTCAGCATTTGCATCCAATTCGACACTTATTAATACATTATACTCTACTTATATATCTACATGATTACGTTTTCATCAGTTCTGTTTATTTTCAACATTAGGCATTTGAACTTTCCAAAAAGCGAAATAGAAAACAGAGAAGACTAAAAGTATTAAATAAAGACAGTTTTATCGGTATGATGACACTATAGCAATGGTTTACTTACTTCATACCTATCTTTTAGTGACACCATCTGCATCTTTTGGTTACTTCATCCGCATCTTTTTCACAAACAATACGGTGTTTTTCATCGAATCATACGGTCATTTCATGCAAATCAACCGTATATTTGCGATAATTCAACCACCTTTCCAAGCTAACAGAAGATTATTAAAAAACAGGCAGGAAAGCAAATCGGATCTTTCTACAAACAAATGACAGAAGAAAGACTTATCACCGAACATTATGATAAAAGCAATCATCTATTGATATAATAACAACTGCCCTGTAATCTGATATCAGACTACAAGGCAGTTGCTAAAACGTTATACTAATTCCCTTCTATCTGTCAGAATGGGAAAATCAGAGGCAGCACCAATATCATCACAATTCCCATGATAATCTGCAACGGTAATCCCACTTTTATATAATCCATAAAAGTATATTGTCCGGCAGGCATCACCAGCGCATTAGGTGGTGTAGAGAACGGAGAAGCGAAACACATACTTGCACCCACCGTCACGGCAAACAGGAAAGGAACCGGACTAACTCCGATCTGCATAGCACTTTGCAAAGCAATCGGGGCAAGCAAGACAGCAGTAGCGGTATTACTGATAAACATAGTCATTAATGATGTCGTAAAATAAATTCCAGCCATCAATGCTACCGGTCCGTAAGATCCAAGCCCACTTACCAAAGTATTGGAGATGTACTCCGAAGCTCCTGTTTTCTCTAATGCCAAAGACATAGGAAGCATAGCTGCAATCAATACAATACTTTCCCAGTTGATTGTTTTGTAAGCTGCTTCCACATTGCGGAAACATCCCGTCAGAACCATCAGGATACCAGCTATCATAACAGCCGTAACCGGTGCAACCGGAATAAAATCGAATACCATCATTGCTACCATCAATACCATGATAGCAGCAGCAACGGGTGCTTTATAGTCCAACGTTACTTTAGCCGCTTCTGCCAAAGGCTGTCCCAACACCACCCAATCCGAATCTTCCTTACTAAGCCGGGCAATATTACTCCACGTTCCCTGCACTAAAAGCACATCGCCACTATGAATCCGCTCATTACCCAAATCCTGCAACAGATATTCCTTTTTACGACGGATACCTAATACATTCACATTAAACTTATCACGGAATCCGGACTCTTTAATAGTCTGATTGACCAGATTGGAAGCAGGCATCAATACAATTTCGGCAATACCGATATCATAAAAATCAAGCGAATTAGTAGTGCTTTTCGTCTCTTCCGTGGCATGATCATCAAGGATATCCAGCAGATAATCTTCGGCAAACTGTTGCACTTTATCAAATTCTCCCGTCACATACAGAATATCTTCCGCTTCCAGCATAGTATCCGGTTCGGCAAGCTTCTGAGTGATAGTCTTCAGAAAACGGTGCTGCGAAGCATCTCCACGACGGACTTCCATAATATTAAGTCCATATTTACGACGAATATCCAGATCAAGGATAGTCTTTCCCAAAAGGCGGGAGTCTTTGATCACCTGCATACGGAACAGATTACTGGAAAGACCATATTCATTCACCAACTGTTTCAGTGACTTACCCGAACGGCTGTTATCATCTTTCTGCCCTTTTTTAGAAAGAAACCATTTACTAAGCGGCATCAGAACCAGCGTACCGACAACCACACTTACCAGACCTACGGGCAAAAAAGTAAAGAAAGAAAGCGGTTCGAAGCCTGCGGAAGTCAATGTATTTTGTATGACAAGGTTGGGCGGTGTACCGATCAGCGTCATCATACCTCCCATACTACTGGCAAAGGCCAACGGCATCAGCAACCGGCTCGGATTCATTTTGGCGCTCATCGCCAGACTGACCACAATGGGAAGCATCAATGCCACCGTCCCGGTATTACTGACAAACGCACCGATAGCGGAAGTTACCAGCATAACAAGCAAGAACAGGCGAATTTCACTGTTTCCAGCAAGTTTAAGAATACGCGAACTAATCATTTTTGCCAATCCTGTCTGAAAAATAGCTCCGCCCACGACAAACAGTCCGATCATCATAATGACTACCGAATTGGAGAAACCGGAAAGGGCTTCGTCAGGTGTTAATATCTGAAAGATAAGCAAAGCTACCAATGCACATAGTGCCACAAGATCCGAGCGTATCTTACCGTTTACAAAAAAGATAGCCGAAAGAACGAGAATGATAATGGTTATCAACATAAGCAAAAAATAAAATGATTGTTTTATCCTGAATGTATCAAAGATTTATTTTGGAGGAGCAAAATTAAAAAATACTTTGCCGTTATAAAAACAAATTAGAATTGTTTTTGGTTCACGGGACATCATTTAATATTTTAATACATTCTTACTCTTTACGAAAATGTGTTCCATTAAAAACATTTTAAAACCAAACCGGAAATAGAAGATACCAAAGTTCTACTAATCAGGCAAGGTATTCTTTTCAGAAGAGTTTTATAAGGCTGACATACAATATATTTCAGAAATTCCCTTTGTGAATTACAAAAAATGCATATATTTACCACAGATTTAGTACAAACATAAATTATGGCAAACAATATACTATCCGTTATATGGATTACAGACCAGCATTGGAGTTATTATTATTTACTAATAGGCTTTTTACTCCTGATCATCTGCTTTTTATTATACAGACTACGACAACTTAAAAAGAATATAGGAAAAGAACAGGATTACTATCATTCTTTATTCGATATACTCGATAATCTCCCTTTCCCTATTATGGTAAAAGATATCCAGGATAGTTTCCGATACTATTACTGGAATAAAGAATCCGAACTGCAATCCGGCATTAAGCGGGAAGAAGCAGTAGGATGCACAGACTATGAAATCTATGGAGAAGAACGGGGCAGAAGATACCGTGATGTGGATGAATCACTTGTGCAGGCAGGCAAGGTATACCGTGCAGAAGAAAGCTACAGCACAGTAGACGGAATAGTACATGATACGATTGCCGTAAAATCGATTATCAAATGGAAAGAAAAGAAAAAATGGCTGTTAGTGACCCGATGGGACATCACCCGGCTAAAAACTTACGAACGGGAACTGATTGCCGCCAAAGAAGAGCTGGAAAAAGCGCTGAACAAACAAAAGTTAGCTTTGAAGAGCGTCAACTTCGGGCTCATTTATATTGATAAAAACTATCTGGTGCAATGGGAAGAAACGACGCAAATTGCCAGCCTGGTGAAAGGAAGGCATTATACACCGGGACAAATCTGCTACAAGACAAGTGCACTCCGGGATACTCCATGCGAACAATGCGCCTTTCAGAAAGCGATTGAACATGGAAAAATCATACGCCATACCATCCGGATAGATCGGGTAGACTTTGAGATAACAGCTACTCCGGTTTATGATAATGAAGGAACAGAAATCATCGGCGGTCTGTTGCGCTTCGAAGACATCACCGAAAAGGTAAAAATGGACAAGATGCTACAGGAAGCGAAGGAAAAAGCAGAAGAATCAAACCGTCTGAAATCAGCTTTCCTTGCCAACATGAGTCACGAGATACGTACTCCGTTGAATGCGATTATTGGATTCTCTGACATGATTTGCCAAACGGGTGAAGAAGAAGAGAAACAGGAATACATGAAGATAGTGTCCAGTAACAATGAGTTGTTACTACAATTGATAGATGATATTCTCGATCTCTCCAAAATCGAAGCCGGTACGATGGAATTTACCCTCGCCCCTACCGATATCAATGATCTGATGGAAGGCATTTGCAGGCAAATGCAGGAGAAAAACACTTCCCCCGACGTGGCAATCACCTTCACGGAGAAAGCGGAAGAATGTATTCTCAACACAGACCGCGTACGTCTTTCGCAAGTAATCATCAACTTCACAAACAATGCGATGAAGTTCACTCCGAAAGGTTCCATCCAAATGGGATATCGGATTGACGAAGCAAAAGATGAAATCTACTTCTATGTAAAAGACACGGGCATTGGGATTCCGGCGGATAAAATAAACGAAGTATTCGAACGTTTCGTCAAGTTGAATACATTCGCAAAAGGTACGGGACTTGGTCTGGCTATCTGTCGGGTGATCGTAGAGCGCTTAGGCGGCACCATCGGAGCAGATTCTAAAGAAGGAGAAGGTTCGTGCTTCTGGTTCAGACTTCCGATACATGAAAAAGCATAAAACCTGATACTGATTATAACTAACAAAACTGCCCGAAAAGTATATTTATCTCTGCCATCATGACAGTAAACAAATCCTTTCGGGCAGCTTTATTATTTTAGATTATAAAAGAAGCGATCAGAGGGCAGCCTCCAATATTTTACGGGCAACAGCTCCTGTCACATTCTCATTTTCTCCATACTTGGCACCACGTTCGTTAAACCGGCGTTCAATTTCCAAAATGGTTTCTTCACCGATATTTTCTTCATGCAGACGGGTAGTCAAGCCCAATGAACGGAAAAACTCTTCAGTACGACCAATCGCTTCATCAATGCGTTCTTCTTTCGTTCCGGAAGTAATTCCCCATACTCTTTCGCCGTATTGCACCAACTTATCTCCTTTCGCTTCCCAAAGTACACGTAAAGTTGCGGGGAGAATAATCACCAGCGTATGCCCATGTGTCAGTCCATGCAATGCAGTGATTTCATGACCGATCATGTGAGTCGCCCAGTCCTGAGATACTCCCATTGCAATAAAGCCATTCAACGCCATTGTTGCAGAAAGCATGAAATCTGCCATAAGCTGATAATCATGCTGGTTCTCACGAATCTTCGGAGCTATTTCGACCAAAGTTTGCAGGATACCTTCCGCCCAGCGGTCCATCACACGGCTTTGTCCGGTAACTGTCATGTATTGTTCCATCACATGAACGAATGTATCCGCCAATCCGCACGCCACCTGATGAGGAGGTAGAGTAAAAGTAACTTCCGGATCGAGGATAGAGAACAAAGGGAAATTGGAATAAAAAGGATATTTTTCCTTGGTTTCGTGACGGGAGATGACAGCTCCGTTATTCATTTCCGAACCTGTGGCAGGAAGTGTCAATACGGTAGAAAGCGGAACAGTCTTGGTAGCCGGACGTCCGGCAAGTACCAAATCCCATGCATCACCGTCGTACAACAAACCTGCAGAAATCAATTTCGTACCATCAATCACAGAACCACCGCCTACAGCCAATAGATAATCGACTTTCTGCTCCTTGCCCAAAGCAATCGCCTTGCGAAGCGTTTCGATGGCCGGATTAGGCTCGATGCCCCAAAACTCTACTGTAAAATGATCTTTAAGCGCTTCTTTTACCTGATCATACACGCCATTCTTTTTCACGCTGCCTCCGCCAAAAGTTATCATGATACGTTTGTCGGATGGTATTTCTTTGCTCAACCGGGCAATCATTCCATGCCCCATAATCAGCTTTACGGGATTCTGAAAGATAAAATTTTCCATATCTGTCTATTGTTATTATTTTGGTTATTAGTTACTAACCTTGCAAATATACGCCAATTATCTGAAACCTGTCGGGATCAGGCAATGAATTGTTGCAAGGCTGAAGGAACCATAGCGGACAGCCAAGGTTTCATATCTTCAGCTACCAATAACCAATAAAGCAATAATATAATAAAAATGGCAATAGCGATACCTACTAAGACTTTTCTCTGTTTCATAATTGTTTTTCGTTTAAATATTCAATATTTATAAGAACAGATCAGGCAGAAAATTGTTCTATATCAGAAAAATGAAGGGGAAAAAGAAAAAAAGTAAGATTTTGTTTGTTGTTTCAAACAAAGTGTCTATATTTGTCCCCGATAAATAACAAAAGACAATGAGAACAATGTTAGTAAATACATATTGGTGGTGGCGCCCGTTACAACTCCGACAGTCGTAAGGGAGCAGTGCTCGTATGTATATACCTCATTAAAGATATAACAAATTTGAAAGAGCCCTGTCGCAACCTGCGACAGGGCTCTTTTTATTTGCCCGTTTTTGAAAATCGAATAAATAATAATAAATAAAAATAGGATTATGAAAAGTTTTTTAGTTGATCAGGATGGTTATTACGGAGAGTTCGGCGGCGCTTATGTTCCGGAAATTCTCCACAAATGTGTAGAGGAACTGAAGAATACGTACCTCGAAGTGCTCGAAAGCGAAGATTTCAAAAAGGAATTTGACCAGCTGTTGCGCGACTACGTAGGACGCCCTTCTCCACTCTATCTCGCCCGCAGACTTTCTGAAAAGTATGGTTGCAAAATGTATCTGAAACGGGAAGACCTGAACCATACAGGTGCTCACAAAATCAATAATACTATCGGACAGATTCTGCTGGCACGCCGCATGGGCAAGAAGCGGATCATCGCCGAAACCGGAGCCGGACAACACGGCGTTGCAACGGCTACCGTATGTGCTTTGATGGATATGGAATGTATCGTCTATATGGGTAAAACGGACGTTGAGCGCCAGCACATCAATGTCGAAAAAATGAAGATGCTGGGAGCTACCGTAATCCCGGTCACTTCCGGCAACATGACACTGAAAGATGCGACCAACGAAGCAATCCGCGACTGGTGCTGTCATCCTGCCGACACTTATTATATCATCGGCTCTACGGTAGGTCCCCATCCTTATCCCGACATGGTGGCACGCCTGCAATCCGTAATCAGCGAAGAAATCAAAAAACAACTTCTGGAGAAAGAAGGACGTGATCACCCTGATTATCTGATAGCCTGCGTAGGTGGAGGAAGCAATGCCGCCGGAACGATTTATCATTATATCAATGACGAACGGGTAGGCATCATTCTGGCAGAAGCAGGAGGAAAAGGAATAGAAACCGGAATGACTGCCGCCACTATACAGCTTGGGAAAATGGGCATTATTCATGGAGCCCGTACTTACGTTATCCAGAACGAAGACGGACAGATCGAAGAACCCTACTCCATCTCCGCCGGACTGGACTATCCGGGAATCGGACCGATACACGCCAATCTTGCCGCTCAAAGACGGGCTACCGTATTGGCTGTCAATGATGACGAAGCAATTCATGCCGCTTATGAACTGACCAAACTTGAAGGAATCATTCCCGCACTGGAATCTGCCCACGCACTGGGTGCGCTGAAAAAATTGAAGTTCAAACCGGAAGATGTGGTTGTACTGACCGTATCGGGACGAGGCGACAAGGACATTGAAACTTATTTGTCTTTCAATGAAAAGTGATTATCAACATCTAGTTTTGTAGTTTGATTTTAGAAATTATAAAAATGAAAACATTCAGTTATACAGCCCATAGCAAACAGGTACTCGGAGATATGCACACTCCTGTCAGTATCTATCTGAAAGTACGTGATATGTACCCGCAATCTGCATTGATGGAGAGTTCCGATTATCATGCAGGAGAAAATTCCCTTTCGTTCATCGCTCTTTGTCCGCTGGCAAGTATCGGTGTCAATAGCGGAACAGTCACTGCCAGTTATCCCGACAACAGTCGGAAGGAAGAGCCGCTCACCCAATCATTCACCGTAGAAAAAGCGATGAATCAATTCATCAGTCAGTTTCAAGTGACCGGAGAAAATAAGAATGTATGCGGACTTTACGGATATACCACATTCAACGCAGTAAAATACTTCGAACATATTCCGGTGAAAGAAAGTCATGATGAGCAGAATGATGCTCCGGACTTGCTATACATATTATATAAGTATATCATCGTTTTCAATCATTTCAAGAATGAATTGACATTGGTAGAAATGCTGGGCGAAGGTGAAGAAAGCGGTTTGCCGGAACTGGAGGCTGCCATCGAAAACAGAAATTATGCTTCTTATAATTTCTCGGTGACAGGTCCTGTCAGCAGCCCGATCTCCGATGAGGAACATAAAGCGAACGTTCGCAAAGGTATTGCTCATTGTATGCGTGGCGACGTTTTTCAGATTGTCCTTTCCAGAAGATTCATTCAGCCTTATGCCGGAGATGATTTCAAAGTTTATCGTGCCCTTCGCAGCATCAATCCTTCTCCCTATCTTTTCTATTTCGATTTCGGAGGATACCGCATTTTCGGTTCTTCACCGGAGACTCACTGTAAAATTGAAGACGGACGTGCCTACATCGACCCGATTGCCGGAACAACCCGCCGCACCGGAGATACGGTAAAAGACCGCGAACTGGCGGAAGCACTGCTTGCCGATCCGAAAGAAAACGCGGAGCACGTGATGCTGGTTGATCTGGCAAGAAATGATCTTTCACGTAATTGCCATGATGTACGGGTATTGTTTTATAAGGAACCACAGTATTACAGTCATGTGATTCATCTGGTCAGCCGCGTGAGCGGTCAGTTGAATGAGGGGGCGGATAAGATTAAAACTTTCATCGATACTTTCCCTGCGGGAACGTTGAGCGGAGCACCGAAAGTACGCGCCATGCAGCTGATCAGCGAAATCGAACCTCATAACCGCGGTGCTTATGGCGGCTGTATCGGTTTTATCGGACTTAACGGAGAACTGAATCAGGCAATCACCATCCGTACTTTTGTCAGCCGGAATAACGAGTTGTGGTTCCAGGCCGGAGGCGGTATCGTTGCACGCAGTCAGGATGAATACGAGTTGCAAGAGGTAAACAATAAATTAGGAGCTCTGAAAAAGGCTATCGATTTAGCTGTTAATTTAAAAAACTAACTGTTCAGAGCAGTCTGCCTGATAAGTCAGAAACAGTATTTGAACAACAATTTTACAATGACAATAAAATGAAAATATTACTTTTAGATAACTATGATTCTTTCACCTACAATTTGCTGCATGCAGTGAAAGAACTGGGAGCTACAGACGTCGAAGTAGTCCGCAACGACCAGATAGACCTTGATGAAGTGGAACGATTTGATAAGATCATACTTTCACCGGGACCGGGAATACCCGAAGAAGCAGGCTTGCTATTGCCCATTATCAAACGATATGCACCGACAAAGAGTATTTTAGGCGTTTGTCTGGGACATCAGGCCATCGGCGAGGCTTTTGGTGCACGACTGGAAAACCTGAAGGAAGTATATCACGGTGTACAGACACCGATCAGCATCCTGCAGAAAGACGTACTTTTCGAGGGACTGGGCAAAGAGATACCTGTCGGACGCTATCATTCCTGGGTAGTCAGTCGGGAAAGTTTTCCCGGGTGCCTGGAGATAATAGCTGAAAGTCAGGAAGGACAAATCATGGCATTACGCCACAAAACCTATGACGTACACGGCATCCAGTTCCATCCCGAATCCGTACTGACTCCGCAAGGAAAAGAAATCATCAAAAACTTCTTAAACGAATAAACTTATGAAACAGATTCTATATAAACTTTTCGAACACCAATATCTGGGACGCGATGAAGCACGTACTATCCTGCAAAACATCGCACAAGGGAAATATAATGACGTACAGGTAGCATCACTGATTACCGTCTTTCTGATGCGTAATATTTCTGTCGAAGAATTATGCGGATTCCGTGATGCATTATTGGAAATGCGGGTTCCGGTTGATTTGAGCGAGTTTGCTCCGATCGATATTGTCGGTACGGGAGGAGATGGAAAAAACACGTTCAACATTTCTACGGCGGCCTGCTTTACAGTAGCCGGAGCAGGTATTCCGGTAGTAAAACATGGCAATTATGGAGCTACTTCAGTCAGCGGTGCCAGCAATGTGATGGAGCAGCATGGGGTTAAGTTCACAAGTGATGTTGATCAGATGCGTCGCAGCATGGAACAATGTAATATTGCTTATCTGCACGCTCCCTTATTCAATCCGGCACTGAAGGCAGTTGCCCCGATCCGTAAAGGATTGGCGGTACGTACATTCTTTAATATGCTCGGTCCGTTGGTCAATCCGGTGTTGCCGACTTATCAGCTTTTAGGCGTGTATAATCTTCCACTTTTGCGCCTTTATACCTATACTTATCAGGAAAGTAAGACTAAATTTGCCGTTGTACATAGTCTGGACGGATATGATGAGATTTCTCTGACGAACGAGTTTAAGGTAGCTACCTGCGGCAATGAGAAGATTTATACTCCGGAAAGTCTCGGATTTGCACGTTATCAGGATGCTGATCTGGATGGCGGACAGACACCGGAAGATGCTGCTAAAATCTTTGATAACATTATGAACAATACAGCTACGGAAGCACAGAAAAACGTGGTTGCTATCAATGCAGCTTTCGCTATTCAAGTAGTTCGTCCGGAAAAAACGATTGAAGAGTGCATCGCTCTCGCTAAAGAATCACTGGAAAGTGGCCGGGCATTGGCTACACTGAAAAAATTCATTGAATTGAATAATAAGTAATAGGTAATAAGTTATAAGTAATAAATGATGAGTGGTAAATGATGAATATGCGATATTCTTTGCCTTGATTCAAAATCTAAGATTAATGAAAGATATATTATCCGAGATTATAGCTAACAAACGGTTTGAAGTCGATTTGCAAAAGCAGGCTATTTCCATCGAACAGTTGCAGGAAGGTGTCAATGAAGTTCCGGCTGCCCGTTCTATGAAACAGGCATTGGCTTCTTCCGATTCTGGTATTATAGCCGAATTTAAGCGTCGGTCACCATCCAAAGGGTGGATCAAACAGGAGGCACGTCCCGAAGAGATTGTTCCGTCATACCTTGCAGCAGGTGCTTCCGCCCTCTCTATTCTCACTGATGAGAAGTTTTTTGGAGGAAGTCTGAAAGATATCCGTACAGCACGTCCTTTGGTCGATGTGCCCATTATAAGAAAAGACTTTATCATTGATGAGTATCAGTTATATCAGGCAAAAATTGTCGGTGCGGATGCCGTACTTCTTATCGCCGCCGCACTGGAACAGGAAAAATGTCAGGAACTGGCAGAACAGGCACATGAACTGGGACTGGAAGTATTACTTGAAATCCATAGTGCGGAAGAGTTACCTTATATTAATAGCAAAATTGATATGATTGGGATTAATAATCGCAATTTGGGTACTTTCTTCACAGATGTAGAAAACTCTTTCCGACTGGCAGGACAACTTCCACAAGATGCGGTATTAGTATCGGAGAGTGGCATTTCCGATCCGGAAGTGGTAAAACGTCTTCGGACCGCCGGATTCCGGGGATTCCTCATCGGAGAGACATTTATGAAAACTCCGCAACCGGGAGAAACGCTGCAGAACTTTCTGAAAGCCATCCAATAAATATATGAACTTCCAAAAACGGACAACCCTATGATCAACGGAAAAATCATCAAAGTATGCGGTATGCGTGAAGCCCAAAATATACGGGATGTGGAGTCACTACAAAAAGTGGATATGATAGGATTTATCTTCTATCCCAAATCTCCCCGTTATATCTACGAACTTCCCGCTTACCTACCCGTTCATGCCCGCCGTGTCGGAGTTTTTGTAAATGAAGACAAAGATGTAATCACGATGTACGCCGACCGTTTCGGACTGGAATATATCCAGCTCCACGGCAAAGAATCACCGGAATACTGTCAGTCATTGCGCACCTCCGGCCTGAAAATCATCAAAGCTTTTTCTGTGGCTCGCCCAAAAGATTTGAATCGCGTAAGCGAGTATGAAAAAACCTGCAATCTTTTCCTGTTTGATACGAAATGTGAGCAGTATGGTGGCTCAGGAAACCAATTCGACTGGAACATTCTGCATACCTACAACGGACAGGTTCCATTCCTATTGAGTGGCGGAATCAACTCACACAGTGCCAATGCATTGAAAGCATTCGACCATCCCCGTCTGGCAGGCTACGACCTGAACAGTCGTTTCGAACTGAAGCCTGGGGAAAAAGATCCGGAACGAATCCGGATGTTTCTAAATGAACTAAAGTCATAAATTTAAATTCTCAAAATCATGAACAGAATTAATCAACTCTTTAATAGCAACAAGAAAGACATCCTTTCTATTTATTTTTGTGCAGGTGATCCTACCCTTGATGGAACAGTCAATGTCATCCGTACTCTCGAAAAACATGGCGTCAGCATGATCGAAGTCGGCATTCCATTCAGTGACCCTATGGCAGACGGCATCGTTATCCAGAATGCCGCCACTCAGGCATTACGCAACGGAATGTCATTGAAAATCCTTTTCGAACAATTACGAAACATTCGCCAGGAAGTAAGCATTCCATTGGTATTTATGGGATACTTAAACCCTATTATGCAGTTCGGATTTGAAAACTTCTGCCGCAAATGCGTGGAATGCGGAATAGACGGCGTTATCATTCCCGACTTGCCTTTCAGAGATTATCAGGATCACTACCGTATCATTGCCGAACGTTATGGAATCAAAGTAATCATGCTCATCACCCCAGAGACCAGCGAAGAGCGGGTACGTGAGATCGATGCACATACAGACGGATTCATCTATATGGTTTCATCCGCAGCAACTACAGGCGCACAACAAGACTTTAATGAACAGAAACGTGTCTATTTCAAAAAGATCGAAGATATGAATCTACGCAACCCGCTAATGGTAGGTTTCGGTATCTCCAACAAAGCTACTTTTCAAGCAGCTTGCGAACATGCTTCCGGAGCTATTATCGGCAGCCGCTTTGTCACTCTGCTTGAAGAAGAAAAAGATCCGGAGAAAGCCATTCTGAAACTGAAAGATGCACTTAAATAGACATAGGAAATAGTCAGACAAATGGTAGCTAAAATAGCCGGACGGTATCGTTTTGCTTTGCACAACCATTCTTTCCGAACAATTTTAGCTACTTGACTATTTTTACGACTCACTTCATTTTTTCTTTTAATCCATCGTATAATTTCGTATAAATATTCAGATTTATAACATTTCACTGTAAACTACGAACAAATTCATCATTTACTATTCATAATTCGCAATTAATCTATATCTTTGTCAGCGTTTTAACAGAAATTCATCAATTATGAGAGTAGAGACCCCTTCCGTTTTGTTAATTTACACGGGTGGAACTATCGGAATGATAGAAAATCCGGAGACAGGTGCCTTAGAAAACTTTAATTTCGACCATTTGCTCAAGCACGTTCCTGAGCTGAAAAGATTCAACTATCGCATTTCCTCCTATCAATTCGATCCTCCTCTCGACTCCTCGGATATGGAGCCTGCTTACTGGGCAAAACTTGTAAAGATCATCAACTATAATTACGACTATTTCGATGGCTTTGTAATTTTGCATGGAACGGATACAATGGCCTATACGGCTTCTGCCCTAAGTTTTATGCTCGAAAATCTGAGTAAGCCTGTTATTCTGACCGGTTCTCAATTGCCAATCGGAACGCTGCGTACGGACGGAAAAGAAAATCTGATCACTGCAATCGAGATTGCTGCTGCCAAGAATCCGGACGGTACAGCTATTGTTCCCGAAGTATGTATTTTCTTTGAAAATCACTTGATGCGGGGTAATCGTACCACAAAAATCAATGCTGAGAACTTTAATGCCTTCCGGTCTTTCAATTACCCGCCATTGGCACGCGTAGGCATCCATATTAAATACGAGCCCAACCTTATTCGCAAACCGACCACGGACAAACCACTAAAGCCACACTATCTGTTTGATACAAATGTGGTAATATTAACTCTTTTTCCCGGCATCCAGGAGGAGATCATCCATTCACTACTCCATGTCCCCGGATTGAAAGCTGTCGTGATGAAAACATTCGGATCAGGAAATGCACCGCAAAAAGAATGGTTCATCCGGGAATTAAAAGAGGCTACTGATCGTGGAATTATCATTGTTAACATCACACAATGTGCTTCCGGAGCAGTAGAAATGGGACGTTACGAGACCGGAATGCATCTGCTCGAAGCAGGTGTTATCAGTGGATATGACAGTACTCCCGAATGTGCTGTAACTAAACTGATGTTTTTGCTGGGACACGGACTATCTAATAAAGACATCCGATACAAAATGAACTCTTGTTTAATAGGGGAAATAACCAAACCCTAAAAAAGAAAATCTCTATAGTAATCTCCTGATTTTCATCCTATAATATTTCTGCAAAAGAAAAAATCAGGAGATTACTCTTTCGTTTTTCATATAAAGCGAACCAAAACGGAAATATCGTTGCTTTTTACACAAGAAATATCAATAAATACATCTTTAATCCAAAATATACAACTATCTTTGCAACAAACAAAAAAACAATCAAACAATAGACATTATGATGAAAAAAACAATTCTGCTTACATCTATAATTGCGATAGCAATAGTAAGCATGTTATCCAGTTGCGTAGATTCCGAGAAGGATCTATATGATCCGTCTTATCAGACAGCCAATCCAATGGGGGACGGTTTTGCTGCACCGGATGGATTTGACTGGGCAACTACCTCCAATATAAAAGTAACTGTAGAAGTTAATGCCCCAACTAATGATGAATTCTATTATGTAGTGGAATTATATGATACAAATCCTATTATTTCATCAGACGCACGCCTTCTCGATAAAGGTGTTGCAAAAGGAAATGAACCATATACTTCAGAAATTTCAATCGAAAATACAATCAAAACTCTTTTTGTAAAAGAAATCACTCCAACGGGACTTGCTACAGTCAGAAGTGCAGAAATTACAAATGGAATTGCCAATTGCAATTTTAAAACAACTATTCCCTCTGTACGCAGTCTCGCTGCTTCAACTCGCAGTTTTACGACAATAACAGATCCCAATCCTGATGATACATCTTTATTTCCTTTAGAATGCCCAAGTGGTATTGAGAAATTTATTAGTGTAAATGACTGTGTGGAAGGTGGAAGTTATGAAGTTACTGCTTCCACAAAAATAATCAATTTATGGAAAAACAATTTAAAATTATATGTAACAGAAGATATCAAGTTGTCTGAGCAGATTTACCTATCTCCAGGCTCTTGCCTGTACATACTGCCTGGAAAGAAAGTTTCCATGCCTAAATCTCAAAACAATGGTCAACAAAATTGTATGATTACAATAGGTACAGGAGCAACTTTGACAATAGATAAAACAATACAGCTAGACAGTAATTACAAACTGTATAATATAGGAACAATTAATACCGAAAACTTAATCTGCGCCAATTCTTCCGTATTTTTCAATGCTGGTTCTGTCAATATTAAAGATAAATTAAGTGCAGAAAATGCCAGTAGTACAATATCTAATGCAGGAAAAATTAAAGTTGAAAAAATAAAAATTCAAGGTGATAGCCACATAATCAACACAGGAACTATGGAAGTGGAGGAAGAAACAGAAATCAATTGCACTGGAGGGTCCTGGATAAATGAAGGAACATGGTATACTGATGAAATGAAAATTTCTGCATGGAATGACTATTGTTACAATAAGTGCAAATTAATAGTAACCGATGAATTAGAAATAAAAGAAGGTCATTTAATAGTTGATGGTGGTGGATATGTTCAATGTAAAGAACTGTACATGAATAATGCAAAAATAGAACTGGGAGCTAAAGCACTATTTGAGATAACAGAAAAGGCTGAATACGGTTATCAAAACAAAGACAGAGGATTTAAAGGTACAGGAACAGAAAAAGCACTCCTTATCATTAAGAAAGCTGTTGCTGAAACATTAAAACCGAATCTCATTCACTATTCCGGTAACCTTCAAGTTATTTGTTCTGAACATCCTATTGAAAAAATAGATGACTGGAACATATGCTGGACAATAACCGGTGGCGCAGAATGGGGAGAAGAAGGTAAAAACACGGTTTCAATACCTGAATCAGAATGTAGTGATGGATACAATGGAGGAACTCCTACTCCGCCTACTAATCCTGAATTCCCCATTGAAGTAGAAGACAACAAAAATTATACCTACCTCTTTGAAGACCAATGGCCACTATATGGAGATTATGATATGAATGACATCGTTCTGACCATTCAGAAAAGGAAAATATATACTAATAAAGAGAATAAAGTAACAAAATTCGAGTTGAGTATTGACTTATCCGCAGCCGGAGCAACAAAAAGCATCGGAGCAGCTATTATGCTGGACAATGTACCCGCCAATGCCATTACACAGCCAGTTGAATTCAGTGACAATACTCTTGCCAAGAATTTCAATCTAAATAATAACAATATCGAAAATGGTCAGGATTATACTGTGATTCCTCTGTTTGATGATGCTCATAAAGTATTGGGAAGAGATCGGTATGAGCAGATTAATACTGTCTCAGACTATGCAGGCAATACCAAACCTAAAAATATCAGTTTCTCCATTACATTCAATAATCCGACAATATCAGCAGATGCCTTTAATGTCAACAAATTGAATGTCTTTATCATCGTAGACGGCAACAGAAACCCACGTAAGGAAATACATGTTGCAGGCTACCAACCAACCAAACTCGCAAATACCGATCTGTTTGGCGGAAACAACGATAACAGCCATCATGCTAGCAAAAAATATTATATCAGTAAAGAGAATCTGGCATGGGGCATCATGGTTCCTTCCAATTTCAAATGGCCTTTAGAGTATGTAAATATCAAAACTGCTTATTCACAATTCAGTGACTGGGTAACGAGCGGTGGTACAGAAAATGAAAAATGGTGGAATGATTTTGATGTAAACAAGGTATTCCAAACAAATAAAAACTAATCTCCCTTATCAACACGGGTTTCATAAAAATAATGAAATCCGTGTTTTTTTCCTCACTAAACGTATCAGATATATTCTATTAATAAATAAAAATAATAATCTTCATGAATTTTACTTCTGCTAATTGGAAGTTTATTCTAAAATTATATATATATTTGCACGAAGTGAAACAAAGGCAAGAGATTCAATTTAATCTATATAAATCAAGTAGCAAAGCAAGCGATAGAAAGGTTCTATTTGTATGAAAAAAAAGATACTATTAGTTGACGATAAAGCGACTATTGGAAAAGTTGCAAGTATATATTTAGGCAAGGATTACGACGTTATGTATTTGGAGAATCCTATTAAAGCAATAGATTGGCTTAATGAAGGTAATGTACCCGATCTCATTATTTCCGATATTCGTATGCCGTTAATGAGAGGAGATGAATTCCTCAGATATATGAAAGCCAATGAGTTATTCAAGTCAATTCCTATCGTTATGCTGTCCAGCGAAGAAAGTACCACGGAAAGAATCAAATTACTGGAAGAAGGGGCAGAAGACTATATTCTGAAGCCATTCAATCCTTTGGAACTAAAAATCCGAATCAAAAAGATTATCGACTAATACAGCCTTTAAATGCAATATTTTGTTTACATAGGCAGACACAACAAAACAATAGAACTGTTTTCGAAATTAAGTACCGGAGTATTCTATGCAGCACCAAACTGCTATAAGGCAACTAAAGTGCTAGACAAGATACGAGAAAAATACGACGCAGCTTTATTTATTGAGCAGGTAGAATTATCAAAAGATATCGCTGATATTCGCTCTATACGAAAAATGTATCCAGGGCTTTATATGGTACTGGTTATAGATTCCATTACTAAGGAAGAAGCTACAGAATACTTGAAGGCAGGAGTTAATAACACGATTAAGTACGAAACCAACAGTGAAGTACTGAAAGATCTGTCAACTTTTCTCACACGTAGAAAAGAACAAAAAATAGAAGCACTGCAACTCCAAACACAGAATTTAAAAGCCTTTCGCCTGCCTTCATGGAAAAGAATCTTCGATATATTCTTTTCCGGAATAGCACTACTTTTCCTTTCTCCTCTTTTAATAGCTACTGCTATAGCCATTCGCTTGGAGAGCAAAGGACCGATTATCTATAAATCCAAACGTGTAGGAAGCAATTATCAGATATTTGATTTTCTCAAATTCCGTTCGATGTATACCGACGCTGATAAACATCTGAAGGATTTCAATGCTCTCAACCAATACCAACAGGAAGAAGAAGAGGAAGAAGATATATGGGGAGAAGAATCCTGTGTCTCTGAAGAAGCAGACGAAGAAGAAATTCTCCTGATATCCGACGATTTTGTAATTTCGGAAGAAGACTATATCCACAAGAAATCAAAAGAGAAAAGTAATGCTTTCGTAAAACTGGAGAATGACCCCAGAATCACAAAGATAGGACGTTTTATCCGTAAATACAGCATTGATGAATTACCACAGCTTATCAATATCCTCAAAGGAGATATGTCTATAGTGGGCAATCGTCCCCTCCCACTCTATGAGGCAGAGTTACTGACTAGTGATGAACACATTGATCGTTTTATGGGACCAGCCGGACTTACCGGGCTGTGGCAGGTTGAAAAAAGAGGTGAAGCGGGTAAACTCTCCGCAGAAGAACGCAAGCAACTGGATATCCAATATGCAAAAAACTTCTCTTTCGGACTGGACATAAAAATCATTCTGAAAACAGTTACTGCATTCGTTCAAAAAGAGAACGTATAACTCCTTCACTACAGGATGGACTACTTTATCTACATAGCAGACGATTTCTTCTTTTTGTGTATAGGGCTTTTGCTCCTATACCTTTTCATATTGGCTGTTGCCTCACATTTCAAACATTCCAATTATCCCAAAGCCAGAAAACAATATCAGTGTGCCATATTAGTTCAGGACGGAAGCCTCCTTCCTTTCATGTATCAACAGGAAGCATATGAATTCATCACATATAAAGATTTGCTGGAAGCAATTAATTCATTAGATAAAGAACGATACGAATTAGTCATCCTTCTTTCTGATAAAGCCAGTGCTTTATCACCCCATTTTCTGGAAAAGATTTATAATGCCTACGATGCCGGAATACAGGCAATGCAGTTGCACACGATCATTAATAATCGTAAGGGAGTACGGAAACGTTTCCATGCTCTATCCGAAGAAATCAATAACAGTCTTTTCAGATCGGGGAATACTCAGATCGGCTTTTCTTCAAGTCTTTTCGGAACCAATATGGCTTTCGACTTAGAATGGCTACAGAAGAATCAAAGAACTGCCAAAACGAATCTCGAACGAAAGTTATTCAAACAGAATATATATATTGAATATCTGCCGGATGTGATTGTACACTGTGACTCCGCCCCTGTTTATCCCTATCGCAGGCGCATACGGAAGACCCTCTCTTATCTATTGCCGTCTTTATTAGAAGGCAACTGGAATTTCTGCAACCGTATAGCCCAGCAGCTGATACCTTCTCCGATGAAATTATGCACCTTCGTCAGTATCTGGACTTTATTGATAACAGGATACCACTGGACCTCGTCACTCAAGTGGTGGATATTGCTTTTAGGATTGGCAATCACATACAGTCTGGCAATACCGGATTATTTAGTAGAAGATAAAAAGAAACAAAAACATTCAATATGGAAAAAAGAACACTGAAACTGCGAATCAAACAAAATCCGGCTTTGAAACAAGCCGTACATCGTTTTATTATGCATCCTGTAAAGACACGCCCCAACTGGTGGATACGCCTTTTCTATTTTGTATATCTGAAACGTGGAAAAGGTTCCGTGATTTATCGCAGTGTCCGCAAAGACCTTCCTCCTTTTAATCAGTTCTCGCTAGGACGCTATTCGGTAGTAGAAGACTTTTCCTGCCTTAATAATGCGGTAGGAGATTTAATCATTGGAGATTATACCCGCATCGGATTAGGAAATACCATTATCGGTCCGGTTCTTATAGGAAATCATGTGAATCTTGCACAGCATGTAACAGTCACAGGACTTAATCATAATTATCAAGATGCGGAGAAATCAATCGACGAACAGGGAGTAAGTACACAGCCTGTCACTATTGAGGATGATGTATGGGTAGGTGCAAACTCAGTCATACTGCCAGGAGTTACTTTAGGGAAACATTGTGTAGTGGCTGCCGGAAGCGTTGTCAGCCGTTCCATCCCAGCATACTCTATTTGTGCCGGTTGCCCTGCCAAAGTGATCAAATCATATGATTTCGCAACGAAAGAGTGGAAAAAAGTAAAATGATATCCACCACTAATTATTAATAGTGAGAGCAGCTACGCAATATACCTTATAAAGGGGATTGTGACAGATACAGAAACGCACTATCTTTGCAGTATCAGAATTGAATTAATTAGTCATAATTTTATTACGTAGCCACATTTAAGTAAAAATGAAATAGGGTCCCGCCGAAGCGATTTCGTCGGGATTTTATTTTATACACTCCTGGCATTAGCAATCCCGGTATTTATATACCTTTCAGCTCCCCTGCGTCTATAAACAAAAAACGAGTCAATTCCTAGAAGGGAACCACTCGCCACAGCATCAGAAAAGCCAGAAAGGCTTTTCTTTTATTACCTCAATTCCTGAAAACTAATCTTCTTTTTACTTTTTAAACTTCTTACCTATTGTTATCCTTTTTACCTTTTACCAAAAATGTCCTA
>ERZ1673730.188-NODE-188-length-96679-cov-78.533925_pt1 | contig 96679 bp, 122 predicted proteins | sample MGYA00580200_ERZ1673730 | MGnify/ENA primary metagenome ERZ1673730 (study PRJEB41218, sample SAMN15661761) | gut metagenome | host: Homo sapiens | place: Canada: London | collected 2015-08-20/2019-03-30 | study: EMG produced TPA metagenomics assembly of...
GTTGGCTTTTTCCTGCGCTAGTCTCTGTGCGTCAGCCTGTGCCGCGGCAGTAAGTTGATAGTTTCATCAACCTCTTTTATTCTATTTTCGATAGAAATGACTAATATTGTATCACTAACATTAAAAAAGTAAGACTATGGCATGTGCTAAGAAAAAGAAGATGGCAGAAGGAGGCAAAGTCTCCGAGAAAAAGAAACCTCAAATGAAATGTGGAGGCAAGGTTAAGAAAAAGAAGTAACAACAGGAGGGGTATATCCCCTCCTCAGTATTTAGCATATGAAAAATTCAGAATTTGTATCTAGGATCATGAATGACATGAACTCCATTAACAAGGACGCTCATGTCAGTAGGAGGTGGATATTATCCATAGGCAGACAAAAAGCAAGGTCTTATATAGCCCAGAAATACGCTGACGGTACTTTGTTCGGCGAGGAATCGTTATACACCCATATCAATTGCCTGGAGATGGAGAGAGTTCGGAAGGTTGATTGCTGTTTTGATGAGTTCAAGTTATGCCGGATTCTTATGAGATCTAAGAAAAGGTTGCCCGATATGATATATACCCGTATAGGACCGGCTATCATCAAAGTATCAAACATCATGGATGATATTATATTTACCTCCATATCGTTAAGAAAATACGCTAACAACAAGGAACGTAAATACGGGAATATAGATCAATACTATTATTATGTCAATGATGGATATATCTATATACCAGATATTAACATAGAGGCTATAAATGTTGATCTTATAACTCTCGACAGAAAAGCGGCGTTAGAGCTAGGGGGATGTGGAGCTGAAAAAGATAAGCCATGTACATCTCAATGGGATTATGATTTCATATGCCCAGACAAACTTCTTGAATATGTGGTTTCCGAAACATTAAGGGAAACTGTAACCAAATTGCAGATCCATACGGATGAGAACCCGGATATGGATATTAATAAGAAAACACAAAAAATTCAATAACATGAATCTAATAAGATCAATAATCAATTTCTTTGGTTTCAATGACGCCATAGTTGACGGTATAGGCGAAAGAGGGATGAGAGACAGCTCTATCATAAGATATAATGAGGTGCACGATATGTATGACAAGATTATAAAAGATCTGGGAGATATGTCGGCTTACGTATCCAAGGGTTATATCTATGATAAGATAAAGGAAAGAACGGGATTAAGTACCAGACATATTAGTAGGATATTGAATCATACTAGGAGGAAAGATCTTAGATTCATCTAATCGTAACAAAAAGGAGAGACTATATAAGCCTCTCCTTTTTTTATTGTCAACAAGATCCACTTCCTTGACCATCCTCATAATAAGCATAAGCTCCAGATGATATCCCGTAGTTGGTTGTTGTAGAATCAGAAAAAGTTCCTGATCCGGAAGGAATAGGGACTATTCTTGTCTCATACTCCCATTGACCATTCGTTTTTTTGTATCCTATAGTCATCCTAGACGTCTTTTCCGATCCACATGGATTATTATATTGTATGGTGTAATTTATCGTCTTCCCGCTTCCGCTAGACGTCGTTACACTAGCGCTCCATGTTTTGGGGCAATCGCATTCCATAGCGTTGGCTTTTTCCTGCGCTAGTCTCTGTGCGTCAGCCTGTGCCGCGGCGGTAAGTGCGGCCTTATCACCGTTACACTTACACCAAAACTTGCCAAATATTTCTTGAATAAGGATGAAATTATTATATTTGCGACATGAAAACAAAGTCGTTTAAAATACTTGATCAATACTTTCTTCGGTTCTACAGGTCTATTATGTCTAAGAACGGAAAGAGAAGGAAACATACGATCGTGGACAAGAATGATATTCTCGAATGTCAGTCGTTGATCTGGAAAGTCATACGTGATAAGTACTTAGATAATGAGGGCGGGGTTTATATAAATAACATCGGTTATCTATGTCATAAGATTAATCCCAACCGTAAGATATATCTGAATAAACTTACCGGGACTATAAACAGGCGTGGGACAGGTGGATATTCTTACGTCCATACGTGTATGGATTTTATGCCGAGGAATAAGTATTTTCATTTATATATCTCTCCAGCATTAAACAAGGAGTGTAGGATGGCTATGGAGTCTGGAAGGAGATATAAGTTCTTGTACCGGGAAGTTGAATCGGAAAGTAAGGTATTTGGAGTTAAATGGGTTTATAAGCTGTAGAAGTTTCTATGATCCAGTTAGCTCGTGAGGGTAGACTGGATTTTTTTTGTATCACGGATTCAAATACATATCTTTGTGCAAAAGACTTGAATATGACAATAAAAGGCTTATTGGCCGAGATCAAGGCCGATTTACATAAATACGACGATAGCGGAGCTATAGACACCTCGTCTGTTTATAGGTGGGCTGAGATAGCTTTAAAAAGGTTTGGGGGTGTTATAGCCGTCATGTCCGAGGCGGTTGTAAAGACCAGTAACAAGCAGGCGGTATTACCATCCGATTTCTTCGACATGCTTGACGCTTACAGGTGTGAGCCTCTTGTTTGCGAGATCCCTGGCGGCGATAAGGCTAAGGCTGACCTCCAACACGAGATCGGCTGGGTCGAGCGCACGGAGCGCGGGTTTCGTTGGAACTCCTGCACGGAGTGCTGTAAGGAGGAGTTTGAGAAGACGATCACGGAGAAGATATATATCGGGTCTCACGAGGTTCGCTTCCATTACCATCACCCCGTAAGGCTGTCTATAGGTCGTGGGTTGAGACGTGATTGCGCCGCCGACAAGTATCGGGATAAATATGCTTGGGATAATTATGATATAACTATATCCGGCAATACTATGTATACCGGGTTTGATGGATTTATTTACATCATATATCGTGCTACACCCAAGGATGATGACGGTCTCCCGTATATACCTGAAACGGCGTTAGGTTATCTTGAGGATTATGTCGAGACGTATATCAAGATGAAGATCTTCGAGAACGCCGCCGTTAATGGCTTGATACAAGGCGCTGGTGACGCTTACAAATTATACGCTCAGCAAGAACCGGGTAAGTTCGCTAGGGCTATGAAGGAGCTTAAGATGTCGATGATTACCTTGAATGATTATCGGGAACTGGCTGAGGATAATAGGAGAAGGATGTTGTCTTATGAGCGGATGTGGCCCAACGCTTTTGATAAGTATATTAAACTTATTTAACAAAATACGATGATATGGCTGATTGGATACATTTAGATAAGACAAGTGGTACCGGCCCTGCTGAGGTTAGGGTTACCGCTGATATCAATGAGACTGGAGAGATACGTCAGGCTACGTACAAGGTTATAAAAGAAGGCACCAAGGAGGAGAAGACGTTCGTGTGCAGGCAGGAGTCGGTTCCGGTGGTGATCATCCCTGAGTTCGATTTCCTTGTGCTTAGGTATATCTGGGCTGACGAGGACGGCATTGACTTTGACACGGCTACCGGTTTCGATAACACCGGCCTCCCGGATGTTGACGGCAAGCTGGTTGGTTGGAGTAAACAGTATCAGACCACGCAGGAACGGGCAGGTGATTATCTTATCCATGGTGGCGATAACATGGAATCAGGGAATGAGGCCGCTTTGATCCAGATGGGACCGTTGCTTGACGGGGATAATTATGATAAGCTTCCCCTTGAGATCAGATGTGGTATATACGGTAACTGGTATGGTGGTCGTGAGAAAGGTAATGTCACTATCAGGTTCACGGCATATAAGGGAGGTACGATGGAGAAACGTGGATATGATTTTGTCAATATCGGAGGCGAGGAGGTTTATACCGGTGACGCTCCCACTAACGTATCCGCTCATGGTGAGGATAATTGGCAAAATATAAAGACCTTGTATTCTAAGGTAGGCACGATGATCTATAACAAGGAATCTCGTGACTGTATTGTAAGAATAGGTGAGTGATTGTTCTTTTTCATAATACAAATATTTATCAGCTCTCTCGTCCGTGAGGATGGGGGAGTTTTTTATTTTTTAGTCCTTTACTTATGACATATTTGATTTTTTATTGTGCAGGAATAATCTAGCTTTGCCGAAAACTAGTATTATGGTCACATTGAATGATGTAAATAACGAACTCCATGTCCGGTTATATATACTGGAGGTGCTTAAGGATTATATAAGAGATGATGATTTCGACGAGCTTTTAGATAAGGCGTTGGATTTTGTCATGGAAGGCGTTTCTATGCCTAAGGCTCCGGCCAAGGATACCACCATGAGTGACATATCAAAGAGCGTTTTGGCTTTGGTAGCGGGTGCCGGATTAGATGAGAGGCTAAGCAAAAGCTCTTTAGAGTTAGCTTACGATAGGTATAAGATGAGGTACGTATTCGATCCTCGAAATCGGGATATACACGGTGTGATCGTAGGTTATTCCAATGACTTTAATAGTCTGGTAGCTGTGTGTGATGAGGGATCGAAGAAAGGAGTGGACAAAGGATCTACTGATTTTGTGGATGTCAATGAGAGATACGTGACTAACGGTTTCTTTTACATATCTGTAGAGGATGCCGATAAGCAATCGAACTACATGGGTGGAAATTCGTAATTATTATGTTTTTGTGCTTTACCACGAGACGTTTTAAGTGTTTAGTCTTCCTCCTGACTTGTGAAAGTTAGGAGGATTTTTTATATTCGCGTGATTTGAATGTTTTGCATAATACGTACTGTTTATTAGAATCCGCCACATAAGTGATTATCTGGTGGATTTATTATATTTGCGAAAAAGATAATGTCGTGCAAAATAACTCTAACATAGCGGTTCCCGACTCCGGGATGAATAGGGATAAGCATCCACAGGATCTATCCCCATCTGAATATAGTTTCGCCTTGAACGCCACCATAGAGGGTGACGATGGAAGCCAGCTTAAGATCCAGAACGAGCCTAGTACCCTTTTATGTAAGCGATTCGATGGCTATAAGGTTATTGGGTATAAGAATGATATAGCTGGTGATAACACTTATTTCTTTCTATCTAATCCGGATGATAATACGTCTAAGATCACGTTCATGCGGTCATTGGATTATATCAAGACCGTGGAGGATCAATTGGCTGGATCGGGAAAGGACATCCATCGTATCCTTGGCGAGAGGCTTGAGGAGTCGGATGGTCGTTTTGATGAGATATGTGATTTGATGGAGATCCTGATAGAGGACTGGGTTGATGACCCTTGTCTTAATTTCTCCATTCATCATCCGATCTTCGATATAGAGATCAAGGACGAGAAATGCGGGAAGGTGATATACTGGACCGATGGATATAATCCCCAGCGATATGTTATGGTCGATAAGGCCCTTAACCCGGATGATGATGGTGACTTTTGGTATCATTACCATGGGTATAAGACATGTGGGGATGACAAGCCAATAGAGAGGTGTAGGCTGGCCTGCGAGAAGCTGCTGGTGTTCCCGTTGCTGACGGCCCCGTGCGTGGAGCCTGAGGTCGTGGAGTTCGGGGGAAGCTTGCGTGCCGGGACCTACCAGTTCTGCGTGGCGTTGTGCGATGAGTTCGGGATTGAGAAGACTGGATATTGCTCATTGACCAACCCAATCATGTTATTCGATCGTCAAGATATGGTTATCCGCGATGGTTTATGGGGTAAGTCAACCAACATGGGTATCCGCCTTACCGTGTCCAATATAGATAAGCAGGTATCTCATTATAAGATAGGTGTTATACAGAACACGGTTGGGTTTAATGGTGAGCAAAGCCCGGTTCTTGAGTATTTCATAGAAGGTATACATCCGATAACGGAAAGGACTATCTATTATCTTACGGATCAATATAGCGAGCGTACGACCATGGAGAAGTTATCCAAGGAAATACCGGTATATAAGACAGCCAGAGGCATGACGTCTGTCGGGAATCGTCTTCTTCAATACGGTTTGACCGTGGAGAATGAATGGAATCTTCAACCGGTCGTTAACTTCTTGGGTCATTTCGTTAAATGGCAGACATCGATAGCCACGGAGAATCTATATAAAGACGGTGTGGCTTGCTCTAAGTACGCCTCTTTCATGCGTGACGAGGTATATCCGTTAGGAATAAGATTCTTTACCAACACGGGATACAGGACGGCTAGATTCCCGCTTATTCCTCGTCCGGCTACAAGGGAGGAGATGGAGGTCATCGTTGATGAGGATGGTAACTCTGAAGACCTGTCGGCGGCGTCGGTATTGGAGAACAACCCGCAGTGCGCCGGGAACAGCCGCCGTTATCTTTGGCAGTTTAAGAATACAGCTAAGGTTATAAACGATCCGTCCTGGGGATTTGATGATTTTGGAGGAGAATGCAAGAATCAGCTAGATGTCAAGCAACTCAGATATGTAGAGCAGGAATATGCCACGGTAGGAGAGACCCAATTCGTTATCAACACAATGGGGGAAGATGTTACGGTAGATGATGCTATTGATTATATCGCTGACAATATAGAGAATCTGTGTGATCTTATAGAATCCAATGTAGGCATTACTGACGAGTTATGTGCGGCTATATCGTTACCTGAGGATCAAGATGGTATAAAGGCTCCCGATTTCCCTAGTGGATGTGATGATATCGAGAGGATAGAGACCAGGACTATATTGGATAAAAACTCTTTGGTGGATTCTAGGATTGATTTTACATATAAGTTGGCTAGTGATTATACGGAGACAGAGCCTACCACCTTAATACAAAGTAACGCCGAGTCACAAAGGAAATTTTCTGTATTGTGTGATTTCGATAATTACTCCAGTGGAGGTAAGAATATCATAGATCTGGTTCAAGAATGGCTGGATGGTCAGGATGAGGACAAATTCCCGTCTGATATAGATTCTTCCGCCTTGGTCTTGTGCCAGGATATGTCTAATGTCCGGCAGTTATATGATGAGGGTATATGTACTAATGGGTGTTCGGTAGGTGATCCTTACGTGAATCCTACTATTAACGATGTGCAACTACCAACGTTCCAAGGAGGTAGGTCATCGGGTAAATGTACGTTCTTATTCCAAGGCGATGGGTGGGTAGGCAAGAAGCATACCGAGACTATGCTTGATATATTGATGGATTCAATGAAAAAGTACTTCCCTCAATATGAGAGTCAGTTTGGTATTGAGAACGCCATGTGTCTTTTTGGTGATGGTGATAACTCTAAGTTCAATACTGGCATATCTACTGATTGGGAAGATCGTGTGTCTGTGCAGAATGATATTGACGCCAAGACCAATTGGTTCGGTAGAAGCAACTTGACTTATTTCAAGTTCTATCCACATGTATCCTCATACGCCAGATGGGTGGAGTTGGATTACGAAAAATACGTAAGCGGTTTATCCGATCCTGATAACGGTATTATGTATATAGAGATGATGGGTAACTATAATTATCCGATCGGCGACTCGTCATCATACAATAAGGTTCGTATAACATTTTTCTCGGACAAGGAAGGTACCGTGGCTCCTAATCCTTTGGCTAATGATGCCAAGAAAGGTGTTATAGTGAATTACGTGGTTCATAAGATATTTATGATGCCAAAGTACTTGTTCTGGAATGATGACAAGACTACTTTCCATAAGATATATGTTTGCATCGAGCCTGCGGTATGCGTGTTCTTCACCGGTTTCGCCATGAGGCAGGACATGAAGGAACTTGCAGGATTCTATACGGCCGGCACCGCCATTTTCCCTGCCCCGTTCTGTTTTGGCATTCGGCCACTGGAGGTGAAATACGTATTCTTCTTTACGAAAGAACTGAAATTAAGGAGATTTGTCACATATGAGGCGAAATGCATCTCATGTGGAGATAAACCCGCTGATTGTGCTCCTAGACCTTATCAGTATGGTGATTTTGGTTATTGGGAATCTATCAATAAGTATCCGGCTAATTTTGAGTTGTATGATTCAAGTAAGATCGGGATATCGTCGGGAGGATCGAAGAGGAAGGATATAATAGATTCTTTGACGAAATACTATGGGTCTCCTAAATCCGTGGGAGGTAAGTCTTATTTCACGGGTAATGGAGATAACGCTGAGTATCCCAATACGTCAACCACATTTTGTCAGAGACCTATACGTCATTACAAGTTCCCGGATAACTCTGTCGCTCCTTTTATGGGTAATCCGTCTCAACTGACCGGTCAATATGGAGTTGACTCCTATATTTATCCTATGGGGGTGATGCTTGATGACGATATCGTTAATGAGTTTCTGGATATAGCGGTAGAGAATGGCCTTATAGATAAGGATAGAAGGGATTCCATAATAGGATATGAGTTGTATAGGGGCGATAGGACATTGGATAAGAGCGTTATCGGTACCGGTCTGGCTTATGATATGTTTAAGTACGATGATCCCGACGGATCGGCTAACCTTTATCCTAATTATCCTTACAATGATTTGTCTGATGATATGTATATCTATAAGGATATTAATCGTGAGAATTTTATAACGCATCCGTTTAACAGGAAGGGTAATATCTGGTATTCATTCTTAAGCCCTGATATTGCCTTCAACAAGCCTGATGCTCCCACTGAGTGCCTTGTTGATGGTTATCAATTAGGTAAATCCTCCGGTATATTCAGGGAGGTGGAGGATCACCCTAAATGGACGATATTAGGAAGTAAGGCTTATAGTATGGCAACGTCATTGGCTACGGTGGAGGCTATGGCTAATTTAATATCCGCTATAGCTGAATATACATATCAATCGGCGTCCCAACAATATGTCGGTGGAGGCGTGTTTTTTTTAGCCAACCCTGTCGGCATAGCGCTGACGGCTATCCGTCTGGCTACAGGTATCGCCAAGGCTACCTCCCAGTCTGTCGTGGATATAGGGAAGTACAGGTATCAGTGGTTAACGGCCTTGATAGATAGGGGACCTAGATGGAATTACGCTTATTATTATACTTCTGTCGCTCATTATAATCTATTTTACCAAAAAACAGGGGCATCAGAGTTGCGTGGATTATCTACGGCTAAGTATATTAAAAGCGGATTGTATCCGGTAACGGATATCTCATCACAAGGGAAAGTAGTAGGCGGTAAGCCTATAGTTGTAAATAATCTCGATCGTGAGCATTCGTTGTTCATGTCATTTGGTATGGATAAGTATATGCTTGAATATCCGGAGTTGGTTTCAAGTTATGATACCAGCCGTATTCAGGATGAGTGTAATATTCGTAACGATGAGGTGGCTGGTATGACGCCTCATTTTATGACACGTGAATCTTTCGTATCCTGCCCCTATATGAGGATAAAGAAATATTCTCCAGCTCAATACGGACAGATAGAGGATATCAGGTGGGTGTCGTTAGGCGGGTGCGGGTTGATGGATGAGGATAAGCGTAAACCTGTTTTTGGAGGTGATGTGTTTATATCCAGATTCTCGCTTAAAAGGAAAATGCCTATGTTTTACTTGACCCAGTTTGGTCAGGGAGATATGATACCATTCCCTTACTACGACTATAGGAATATCGGGTATCCACGTTATTTTGTTAATTATGATACCGGGGAGGATTATCTTAATAAGACTGATACGGATACTGGATCGCTATATTCGTTCCCTAGCCGTAAGAGTGCTTATGAGATGGCTTGCAAGACCGGGGATATGTATCTTAGTGGTCGTTTCTTCCTATACTTCTATGGCATACCTCAGTTTTTAGTGGAGTCTGAGATTAATTGTAATTTCCGTATAGCTGGACCTGAGCCTTATGAGGGATTCTATCCAGAAGTAGGGGATTATATATCATGGACCCAAGAGCGTAATGTCCCTATATCAAGGGATAATGTGTTTAAGATGAGTCCTGTGTACAAGAATCGTTTTACGCTAGGCGGGAGGTCATTACCAGAGACGTATGATAGCAATTTTTGGGACTGCGCTTACCAAAGACCCAACGGTGTCATATGGAGCACCGCCGACGTTTCAGAGAACGGCATGACCGATCCTTGGCTGTCGTACAAGCCTATGGATTATCATGAGTTCAAGACCTCGTTCGGGAAACTTGTAAGCATGAAGGGGATAGAGTCGGATCAGATATTAGCCCGCTTCGAGAATCAGGTAGGGTTGTACAACGCCATAGACGTGTTGGCGGAGAGAATATCCCCGGAGAATAGCGAACTAGGGACAGGTGGTCTTTTCGCCTCTCGTGGTATCGAGTATAATAATACGACGTTAGGATATTCCGGGACCCAGAGCCGGGATATGATTAGTTGTGAATTTGGGCATTTTTGGGTCGATTTAAGGCGTGGTCAGGTATTCAAGGTAGATTCTAATGGCAGGAATCTTACGGAGGTCACACCGGGGCTTAGAAACTGGTTTAAGGAGCATCTTCAGATGAAGATCATCCGTAGCCGGATATATAACGCCGATACGGATGCTGAGCTGTCTTATTATGATATCGATAACAAGTTCTTTGGTATAGGTCTGTCCATGGGTTGGGATAATCGTTTCAAGAGGGTATTGATAACCAAGAGGGATTACATACCGGTAGGGAATCCAAGCGAGTACCAATTCAGGGGAGGCCGGTTCTACAGGAACGGGCAGGCGGTGGAGCTTTCGGACACCAGCCATTTCACGGATGTCTCCTTTACCGTTGGATATAATTGTTTGAAGGGTGAGTGGAAATCATATCTATCATACACCCCTGACTATTATATCGAGCACCAGCATTATTTCCAGTCTGGTAAGAACTATTCTAGTGATAGTCGGGAAGTGGGATTGTGGTCTCATGGCTTAACCAACCAATCGTATCAAGTATTTTATGGTAAGCTATATCCGTTTGTTATAGAGGTTCCGGTACGTGAGCAGTACGTGAATAAGATCCTCACCAACTACCAATATCGGATGGATGCCAGAAGGTATCAGGATGAGGTTAATTATCAGGTTAGAAGAACAACTGGATTTAATAAGGCATGGTTCTATAACGATACCAACAACAGCGGTGAGCTTCGGATGGTTATCGCCGACAAGAACGATATGAGCCAGCGGTTAAGGTATCCTGTAACCAATGACGATAGCCGTGAGATACTGGTGACGGAGGTTGATCAGAAGATAAATATAAATGACTATTTTAACGAGGTCAAAGACGATACGAACAATCTTCCGATATGGGTTAAGGATGTGAATGACATTGACCGTAAGATCGACCCCAGGGCTGTCGATTATCATCGGAGGTGGCGGGATCGTCTTCGTGGCGATTGGTTCTTGGCTAGGTTCGTGAATGACATTGAGAGTCGGTTCAAGATGATAGTACGTTGGTTTAGCAACGATGAGAAAGTTTATTGAGGTGATTATATACCTTTAAATATTTGATGTTATGGCAGCAGGGAAAACTAGCAGTAAAAAGAAGGGCAAATGCCCGAAATCAGGATGTATCAAGAAAGTAGGGAGTGATTGGCGAGTGGTCAGTAACAAGACCGGTAAATTATGGCCGGCTAAGTACAAGTCTAAGGAGAAAGCTAAAGGAGCCTTGGCTGCTTATCACATGCATTAGCGTATAAACGGGTACATGATTTATTATGTGCCCGTTTCGTGTTTTTAGGCTTGTGATATTATGGTTATCTTTGTGAAAAACGTAATATATGTCTAAGAAGAATAAACCGGAGGAAATCCCATCGTGGATAAGGGATTTATATAAGGAGGATCTTGATCGTGTCGTAAGAGGCGAGCGTCCTATGTATTTCAGGGGTATGGATGATAGTCCTTTGAGAAACGTGTCCCCGGAGTTTGATATCCTTAGCGGAGGAGCCGCAGTTAAAGGCATGAATGGGATAAGAGGTGCGTTGTCCCCGTTGAATAATGGCATGGGTAATTATAATTTCAGTATCAGGGGTATAAATAAGAAGATCGGTGAGTTGGTTGATGAGGCGGGGCTATATTTACCTGAGAAATTAAGACCTGTATATCGGACTGTGGTGGATGCTATGTCGAGTTCCAAGGATAAGGGGTTGGGTCATATCACGCAGCCGTTGGCCAACGCCCTGTACCCAGCGGACGAGCGACGGGACCGGCGTCTGGAAGGGGAGCATCCCGTTGGTTATGTGGATGCCATAGACGGCATATGGCCTAGGAAGAAATATGGGCTATGGGGAGAAAAAATTGAGAGGAAGCAAGATGGAGGAGAAACAAGAGAGTCTGTTCTTGATAGACCTAGATTCGGGAGCAGGGTATTGGATAATTACGTAGCTTCTGCTCACCCGGTTTTGTCAATAATATATGATATCGCTAATTCAAGGTATACTGATGGCCCTACTCGCATAAATAAAGCTGCGTATTCATCAATAGATCCTATGGGGAAGAATCCGGAATGGTATGAGTATCCTGTTCATTTTATGAAGATGTTCGGGAAATATATATCTGGTGATTTTAATAACAAGTTATATGGCGATAGTGATAATGATGATTTAGGCACAAGAACTAGTGATGAGGCTTGGGCTAAATACAATAAACTCCCTTACGATGAGTCTGTATTGATAGATAATGGTGATGGTACGTATAGTATACGAAAGGAATTATCTAATAGGATGATACCTGATTCGTCTATCGTAAGGAATAGGATTGATGTGAATAGGAGTCTGTTTGATAAGGAAACTAAGGAATACAATGAAGGACTTATAAAAGCTTTAAGTGATGCCGATCCAGAGGAGTATGAGAGGATTCAGAGGGAATATAAGGATCTGAAAAGGGTAAGAGAGGGTGCCATATCAGCGGACGAGATGAATATAAAAGGGTTGAGGTCTCTTTATGATAAGGGGTATGGTGTCGTGAATGAGTATAATTATAGGGATCGTAGACTTGATAAGAACGAGACGGGTCCTCATAGTGTACTTGGTGATTATACGATATATCGTGACAAGGATATGGGCGGATACAGATATAGGGATGTATATGATTTCAATCCCGCTGTCCAGTTTCTTTTGAATGGGGATGTATTTAAGATAGATGGTAGTATTGATAAAAAGGATAGAGGAGGTTCGGTAAATACAGGGAGGGCTTATGGTTCTGGCAAGTATGTAATTGATCCTCGTAGATCAGAGGATAGTAAGATGGCTGTATATGACGAGATATGGGATTATCTGACCGACAAGAAGGGAATACCACAAACGCAAGCTATCGGTATCCTGTCGAACATCGCCGCCGAGTCCGGAGGGGACACCGAAGCCCTAGGAGCCGCCGGTGATTTTGGCATCCAACAATGGCTTGGACCGAGAAAGAAGGAGCTACAGCGCAGGTATGGGAAGAAACCGACATTAACCCAACAACTGGATTATCTCGTGGATGAGTATCAAGGCAAGGTTCCGGGGTTAGGTTGGAACTACATCAATCAAGGAAAGTTCTTTGACAAGGATGCTCAGGGGAATGAGTATAACTATTATATGTATTCTAAATCCGATTTCGATAACGCTGTCAACTACAAGGACGCTACCGTGGCATGGAATCAAGGATATGGTAGGCCTCTTGGATCGACCTTGAGAAATAAGAAGAGATTTGAGTTCGCTGATATGTTCGCTAATAGGTATGGTGTCCCGGAGAACGAGCCAATGAGATACGAGTTCGGACAGCGGGATTCGGGCACGGGGGACGGAGGTCAGCAGTCCGTACCTGAGACGGTAGCCCCTGCCGATCCTTCTTTGGCTTCTCGTCCTACCATGGATAGTTGGTGGGAGAAGGAAGGTCAAGACCTGTTATATAAGATGCTAGCTCAATCAGGCGCCAACAGGAAAGCTATAGAGGATATCGCTAATAACATCAAGAACGATCCCCAATCAGAGGCGCAGATAGCGGAAGCTGAGCGTATGCGTAGGGAGCAGGCGAAAAGGCAGTTGGTGCTTAATATGATACCGGGGTTGATGCTGAATATAAAGGGTATGAGCAGAACCCAGAATTAATGCTATATTTGCGAAGTAATTAAACGTTTTAGATATGAAAAGATTGTTATTTTTATTTGCTATGTTATTGACGCCATTCGCTTTGATGGCGCAAGAGGTAATCCCATCAGAAGGGGCTATCACTATTGATTTAACTACCTTCACCGGCATCATGGCTTTCGTCACGATGTCAGCTACGCAGTTAGCCAAGGTTGTGCCGTATATTGACACCCATAAGTGGGCTAAAGTCCTATCCGCCGTAGTCATAGGTATGCTGGTTTGTATATTAGCGTGGTTTCTAAAGGTGTCTCCATTGCTTATAGGGAGTGAATGGTGGGAAGCTTTATTATATGGAGTGGCTGTAGGTCTCAGTTCTGCCGGTTTCTATGATTTGGTTAAGGCTATAGGATCACTGTTTGTAAAAAGGATCTAGCATCTTGTAATTATTTGAGATATGTAAAATTTCAAGATTTTATTATCTATGATATAGGCTATTATATTTTGTAATAATATTAGTATTGCTTATATTTGTGCGCCTACCTACTCATCACGAGCGGATAGGCGCATTTATTAATTAAAAACTTTTAGTAAAGATATGAAAAGTAATTTGATTTTATCATCAGAGAGCAGGGAATTATTAGGTAGGAACATTTCTGTTATGTCTAAGGACGGGTTTGTATGCATAACGGAAGTTATGGAAGCCTTGAATGAAAAACGTAAATCTATGGGGTTGGAGTCTAGAAGGCTTGATCATTTGTTTGCTACTAATGGATTTCAGGAAAAGATGAAAGCTCTTGTTAGGGAGCTGAGTATTAATGATATATGTACTGTAAGAAATCTTACGGTACAAAACCATGAATTGAAAATCAATAAGATAACCGATCTCAAAAAATACGGAATGGCTTACCGAAGAGGAAAGGGAAAGGGTCAGAAATGGTATGTAAATCCGTATTTTTTTGTTATGGTAGCATTGGAATTGGATCCAGAGATATACGCCAAGGTGATAATATGGTTGCATGATGGATTCATAGAGGACAGGAATGCCGCTGGCGAGGCTTATATCAAGATGAGTTCGGCCGTCGCCAGGTTGGTTAGCGACAAGAGCCAGTTGTCTGATAAGATATCAAGGGTAGCTAAGGCTATTAATTTTATCGTCTTTAACAAGCATGAGAGTGGGATAAGGAATACGGCTACAAAGAATCAGTTAAACGACATAGTAGCTGTAGAGAATGTTATCACCGGGGTTATAGATGGTGGCTTTATAGATACTTATGATAAACTTATAGATTATCTTGGTCATGAGTGGAAAAAGAAGTGGAGTAATCCTATAACGTGTTTAAAAGATTGATATTAAAAAGACTCATCGTTGTGAAATGATGAGTCTCTATTTTTTTAAACTATCTTTGTGTCAGAACGAAATTAATTTGATATGAGCAAGTATGTAATCAAGAGGAAGATACCTAAATATCAAGAGGCCGGGGAAGTCACCCCTATTATGCCCGGTAATGTTGTTGGTCTTCAGGGTATTGGAGTGGAGCCTTTGGTTTCGTCTACCCAGATAGGATTTGATATTCAGCAGCCTGATATTAATACCATTGATACAAGTGATTTGAGCGCTTTGGTTGACAGTAATAAGAAGGTTGATAAGTCTGGTAGTACGGATGTTTTTGATTTTACCACCATCCCTTACTATGGCGCTGATGATATAGGGTCTAGATTCACTCAGATGGGTCGTGGTATAGGGCGTATGAGAAGTGAGGGATATGGAGATTTATCCACTAGGGCTAAAACGGCTAATACGATAACCACCATAGCCTCAGGAATTAGTGGTATCATGGGATTGGCTCGTAACGTGGTTTCTGGGATAGCGTCTGAGAAAGGTACTCGTACCAATATCAGGTTGGCTCAGGAGCGTGAGGCCAGACAAAGAAGGCAATCCCAGATGCAGTACAAGGATGGTGGGGGTGTTTATCTAGGGCCTAATAATAGGTTCGATAGCGGAAGCCTTACCGGTGAGTACCTGTATCCGTTACCTAAGTCGATGGAAGATCAAGCCAACGTAGAGGTCGAGAAGGGTGAGTACGTGACGCAGCCCGGAGAGGCGCCGATGGAGGCTATGGGGCAGAAGCACGCCGATGGTGGAACCCCCGTTTCCTTGGAGCAGGGAACGAAGGTTATTACCGATGACACAACCATAGAGCCGGATTTCGCTAAATACATCAGAGATACGTATGGGATCAAAGCCACGCCTAAGGATACGTATGCTACGTTAATGGACAGGTATAAGGCTAAGATCGGTCTTAAATCGGCTTACGATGACCAGAAGAAGGCGCTGGAGAAGCTGAAGAAAAACGATAAGATAGATGACGAGAATACAAGGCGTTTAAACGCCTCCGTATTATCTAAGGCTATAAATGATAGCAACGATACCGTTAATGGCTTAGAGGGAAGATTTACGGATTTCGCTAATGTTATATACAAGGAACAGGAAGACCGGAAGATGAAGAAGGATGAGGATACGTATTTCGCTAAGGGTGGTGAGATAGATAACATCATATCCAGATCTATGAAAGAATACGGTCTTACGGAGGAGGATATAGCTGAGGCTAAGAAAGAGCTGCTTAAGAAAGTGGCTGGTATTCGTCAGAAGATGGAGAAAGGTGGTAGTTCTTTATTTGATTACCTACTTACTTTCCGTCCCGTAGAGAACAAGTACAATAATAAGGATAACACGTTTGGGTATCAACGTCAGGGTCAGGATGGCTCTTATGGCGGTATTAATACCGATGAGAGGCTGGAGTATTATAAGACGTTCATGCCTTTGGCTTATGATGCTTATATGAGTGCGCCTAAGGCTACTGCCGCCAAAGCTCTTCAGGATGCTATATATAACACCACTGGTGGCTGGATGGGCTTGGCTACGGCGGAAAACCCGATCATCGCCAACGCGGAGGCACTTAGGGATTACACGACGCTCGTTTCTTTTGGCGGTGAGGATAGCCAAGGTAATTACCCGGAAGACAAGAAGGCCGCATATCATGATAGAATGAGAGATAATAAGTTTGGTCAATATTCGTCATCTCGTCCTATGATTGGTTTGGATGTAGTTACAGAGGATCAACATAAAGCTCTTAATGACGCTGGTATCACTCATTTCAGTCAACTGTTTTCTGACAAGAATAAAGATATTGTTAATAAGATCCTTGGGGAGGATATGCTTAAGATGCAGGCGTTAAGATCCATGAAAGGCATGGAAGGTCTTGACTTCATACTCGATCCCCACAAGGTGGTTCCCGGTCCTATGGATATAGGTGATATGGAGGATCCTGATGTTAAGCTGGATATGCCTGAGCTGATTGATCCTAATACACTTCCTAAAACCAACACAAATGTCGGTAAGTCGAACGGCGGCAATGGAGGCAGGAATATAGTAGGTGGTGGTCTTGACTTTCCTGAGGTGTTCAGGATGACTCCGGGAGCCGTGACAACGGAAGGTCTGGAAAGACATTACGCTCCTACCGTGGACCCGGTGTTGAGATCGGCTGATCAGTATATGGTTGAGGCTAATCGTGCTTTCCAATCACAATTGAATCAGATGGGTAATGTCCCGGATTCCCAGAGAGGGGCTTTATCTTCCAATTTACAGGCTATCATGAGCTCCAATATAGGTAAGTACATTAATGAGGTAGAGCAAGGTAACGTGGCTCAAAGAACTTGGGCTGATAATGTCAATTCTCAATCATGGGCGAATACTTACGACAAGAACATAGCCCAACGTCAAGCTTATCAACAACGGATATTGCAGGGGTTAGCTATTAATGACGAGAATTGGGCTAGGTATTTCGATAGCGTAAATGACGAGATCCAGCAGAAGTGGAATACGGCTACGACCATGAATACATTAAGGTCTATATTCGGGGATGTCAAGATCGGCCCTAATGGACAGTTGATCGCTGATCCTCAAGGAGATATATTGAGTTATAGGAGATTATATCCCGCTCAGGAAGTAACTAAAGGCAAGAAAGGATAAAGGATGGCTTCACAATATAGTATATTAAGGAATTACGGCAAGTACGTATCACCCTACAACATGGATGTCATGATGCAGGGTATGGGATACATGCAGCAGAAGATAGATACCAATCGGCAGGCTATAAATGAGTATGCTGATTATATTATCAATTCTGACATTATAAAACCTCAGGATAGGGAATATCTTCAGAATAGGTTAAATGGATTGATACAGGACGTGAATAACGTGTATCGTAAATCTAATTTGGCTTCTGATGGTATAGCCAGAAGTATACAGGCTCGTCTTGGAGAGGCTTTAGATACCCGTGTATTGAACGCCATCGCTGGAACGCGTGAGTTTAGGGAACTATCTACTAAATTAGAGGATATGAAGCTGAATAATCCTAAGATGTATAGTCCCATAAATGAATTAATGGCTCTTATGCCTTATTATAAATGGTTGAATGATGGTCAGGTAGGAACTAGATTAGAACCTCTTCATTATACTCCATATACGGATTATAACGCTGAGATAGATGGTAAGGTGAAGGATTTTTTGACCAAGCATAAGGGCCAGAAAATACAGATCCCGGTTCTCAATGATAAGGGCGAGAGAACGGGGGAGATTATTGAAAAGACAATTGATGAGATGGGGTATTCTGAGATAAGGAATATTATAGCATCCAGTATGTCCCAAAACGCTAAGGCTCAAATACAATTGGAAGGTCAATACATGGCTCTTACCAATCCTCATATGTTCAATCAACAATCTACCTCTGCTTTTATTCAACAATATGTGAATGATTTTGATGCTAAGGAAAAAGCTATAAAGGCGGAATTAGGGGGTGTTGGTAATGATGCTAATCGTAAATTAATGCTTGAGACTAGTTTGGCTGATTTACGTAATCAGAAACAGACTTTAATAGATGAGGCTAATTCGTTTATAGGACCTAATTATGATGCGGAAAGAGCGGGGGCCTTTATGGTTCAACAGGAGTTTCTTAGGGGGGCAGCTATGAGATGGTCTTATAATAATTCATCTGTCATCCGCAAGGCTGATGATTATTACTATAAAGAAGATGAGAGATTAGCTCGCAATGCCAAGTTCGTGTGGGATCAAAAAATGGATAAGGAAAGGCTTAAGATAGAACAATCAAAGGCTGATGCTGCATGGGCTAGGGCTACAGGTGGAGGAGGAAGTGGAATGAAAGGGTCGGTATCTACTGGTGTTCCAGGAACATCGTATACTGTCCCTATTGCGCAAGAAAAGGTAAAACCATCAACAAGGTTGATGGATAATATCGCTTCTAACAGGGAGAGTATAAAAGTTAAATTTGATGTTTTGGCAAATGCTATAGGTGACAATGTGATGTCTAATATAAATGCTTATATAGATAATAACCCCGATGATTTTAAGGGTATGTCACATCAAGATGCCGTCATGAAATTCATTATGAATAATAATGGAGCTAAGTATGATGGTTTGAAGACTGATAAGGCGAAGAAGGCTTATGAGGATCTTGCAGAGGCGTATGACCAAAGAAATTCATATTATTCCATTTATGACGGAGCTATGGATGCCAAGAAAAAAGTGTCTCAGAATCTTGATAACGCCATTATGGAGGAAATATCAAATAACCCTGGCATGGATATTTATCTAGATAATGGAGAGAATGTCAATGTAGGTGATATGTCTAGATTATCATCTGTTCGTATGGGTGGTAAATCCGTCAATCCTTTTACTGCCGCTAAAGTCTCTTCTTTGATGTCAAGATTGGTTGATACTGTCTCAGATGTTATAGGACCGTCTTACGATCCTTCTGGTCAAGGCAGATTGATAGAAGGAAGGAGTGTTATAGACGTGGGTAAGGCTGAATTGATATTAGATGAGATAAATGAATCTTTGGGTACAGATTTTACCGTGGATGAATTGGACGCTGCATTGAAGGATAATATTACTGATAATAAGACATGGGATAGACTGTTAGTCAGGTTTGATGGAGATAAAGATAAGGCTAATCTGGCTTATATCACGTTAAGAAATATAAATAGAGAAATGGGTTCTCCATTTGCTCATAAATGGTCTAATTCAGGTCCTATCAACAGGGTTCTTGATGATATGGATGATGCTTATAATAGGTATATAGAATCTAGGTATGATGAGTTCGGAAGAAAGGGATGGACTTTTAATGAGAGGGCAAAATCCAATTCGGAGGAATTTAGATTATATAATAGTATATATAGTTTAGCTAATAAATCCGGATTGAAATTAGATAAAAAAGAAGGATCTCATACATTGTCCGTTGAACAGGATGATGATAATAATTGGTGGATAATAGCTGATGCAGGAGAGGATAAGGCTCAACGGGTTCAAGTATCAGAACAGGATTTGGCAGGGATAGGATTTACTACCTATACTAAGTCAAGAAATATCCCGTCAGTCTCATACAAGTCGAGGGTGTCTGGGGCAGGGTTTTCTTCTGCCTCCGACAAGGCTTATGGGAGATCGGTAGCCGATTTAGGTCTTGGTTCTTACGCTACGGCTGATAACGCTAAAGATGATATACGCTCATTTGTTTTGCCTTTGTTCCCGGATGATTATCATAATGATATGTCTATGATAATATCTGCGGTTATAGATGGATCTAGCAATTATGAGGTCAAGGCTGAGGGATATGATCGAGGGTATGGACGGCATGGTGTGGAGATTAAGATATATAAGAAAGGTTATGGAGGTGATCCTTCTAATAACCCTTTATATACTATAGATAAAGAAGGTGTTGATTACGCTGATAATATAGCTAAGGTTATGAATATAGCTCCTCAGGCTTATTTGGTGGAGGCTCTTAAAGAGGCTATGACTAAAGAGGCTAATTCTGTGAATAGTTCTTTTGGAAGGAAGGATATTAATGAGGATCTGTATAATATTATGTTACCAGTAATGGATATTATAAATAAAAAGAGGAATGGAAACGAGCAATAATAATTTACCCGATGGTAGGGATATAGCTCAAAAGCATGGGTATCCGGTTATGGATCCAATGGAGATAAGGGCAGTTGGTGTATATCTGAGTTCATTAGGTGACGATATAAACAATCCACCTTTACCTAACCTTGATCCAAATTCTTTGGTCGATGATTCTAAAAGGGCTATACCAGCTTTATCAGAAAGAATAAAAAGACGTGTTAAATCGTCTTATTATGATGATTTAAGGGCTAAAACTCCTGAGGATAGTATTATTAGTAATGGTATCCCATCTGGTAGGTTTGATGTGTCCGGTCCTCGTATAGGTCTTGATGAATCAAGATTTAGATTAAGTGATGGAACTTGGATACCTAAATACGAGTCATTTCAGGCTGGCGTTGATAATGATTCCAGATTAGCTAGAAATCAAGGTACAGGAGAGAAGATATTTAGGGGATTGGGTAAATTTGTTTATAAGACGGCTTTGTATGGTATAGGAGGTATTATTCAGCCTTTTTATGGTATTTACGAGGGAGTCACTAAAGGTAAATTTGAATCCGTTTTCAATAACGATTTTACTCGTTGGTTAGATGATATGGATAAGCGAGGAGATTATAGGCTCGCTCATTATTATGATAAAGAAGAGAGAGATATGGGATTTCTTCGTAGTCTTAGAACTGCTAATTTCTGGACTAACGATTTCCTTTCGGGTCTGGCTTTTACCGTTGGTGCCATGTTATCATCTGCCGTATATTCCGGGGCCGGCCTGATGAACCTTGCTCGTACCGGAGCTAGGGCTGGGGTGGCTTTAGCTAGGATAGGCAAGGCCGCTTCGGACACCAAGAAAGCATTCGGCGCTTACCTTAGGGCCGCCCGTATAGGACAGAGGGTAGGCAAGGGGCTGGATACCGCCCTATTTCTTGGTACGTCTACCTCATGGGAAGCTTCAGTAGAAGCCAGAAGTATGTTTATGGAGGCCGAGGAAAACTTCAGACAATCTTATCGTAACGCTTACGGGAGGGAAGTCCCGTATGAGGAGCTTATGAGGTTCAGGGCTGACAATGCCAATGCCGCTAACGCCGTATTCGCCGCAAACGTCGGCATATTGTCATTATCCAACATAGCTATGTTTGGTGATATGTTTGGTATGGAGCTGGGTGTAGACAAGTTCATAAAACGCAATATATTTGGCGTAGGAGCCGAGAGAATGGGCAATGGTAAGCTAAGGGCTATAACACCAAAGAAATGGCAGAAAATAGCTGGTAATACGTTTAATATCATCAAGCGACCGGTATCTGAGGGTTTGTTCGAGGAAGGTCTTCAAGGTGTGTCCAGCAAGTCTGCGGAGGATTGGGTGGAATCAAGATACAATCCCATGGCCATCCGTCAGAATATAGGTTATATGGAGGCTATAAAGAACGGTTTCAAGGAGACATACGGATCTAGCCAAGGCTGGAAGGAGATCGGTATCGGTATGATAATAGGTGCCGGTATGGGGTGGAAGAGCGCTGGAGGTATAAGGGAATGGAGCCAAGATATGTCCCGGAACAAGGGGATGGTGGAGGCCTACAACGCTAATGCCGGCGTCTTGACCTCGGCGGCTATCCAAGCTATTCGTGGCAGCATGGCTCTGAACGCTCAATTATCAGGCTTGAAAACGGATAATAACGCCGACGATATACCTAATTCTAGAATCGTAGATAAGACTTTTAGTGACGCTGTATTCAATCGTCTTCGCTATGATCAGGAAATGGGGATGTTAGATGATACCAAGGAGAATTTCAAGACAGTCATCGAGTCTATACCTAATAGTGATATAGCCTCTGATATGAATATGACAGATGAGCAGGTAAATGAGTATAAGTCCAACCTTGTTGGCGAGTTCAATAAGAAGGTTGATAATTTTACTATGGCTAGTAGATTTGCCGACTCCCTTACCGATGGTATATCCAATAGATCATTTAACACCTACATCTCTAACATGGCTTATAACGGTCTTGAGGCTAAGGATAATTTGGATGATATCGCTAATCAGTTAGGAAGGATATACAATACGGATATAGGCCCCGCTTTAGATATATATTCTCGTCTTAATCCTGATTCGAGTAGGGATCTTGAGAAACTTAGGAAGCTTACAGATGATATACAGAAGATGGAGGAGAATGTTTTGAAGCTTCAGCAGGGTATCACGTCTAAAGAAGCTCTTGAGTCTGATAAGGTCAAGTTAGTCAAGGAGAATGATAGACTTCTTAAATTGACGGAGGATAGGATTGCTTTGGAGAGGAGATTAGCTACGTTAGTTAACTCAGAGACAGATATATCTAAGCTGTTATTAAACAGGAATGAATCAAGGATCAGTGCCGCCGACCTTATGGCAGCTTATGAGACTATAGTTGGTTTTGAGAATGCTGTATCTATCCGTGGGGTTGATAATTATAAAGAGGCTATGGCGTTACTTAGCGAGTATCGTCATAATCTTGTGGCTTATAAGAATATAAATGAGTCTCTTCGCCGTATGCGTGATAGGAGATTCATACGGTCGCAGGAACGTGGGTTCATGAAGGTTTTGTCAAACATATGGGGAAAGACTTATGAGGAGGATAATAGTAGATATGATTTCAGGAATACCGATGATCCTGATGCTAATTCCCTTTATGCCAATGATCAGGCCATAGATAAGGCTTATCAAGATGGTCTTATAGGAGAGGACGAGGCATTTATGTTCAAGACCTATAATCATATGATCGCCAGATCTATGGAGAATGATATCAAGGCTGATGAGGGCGGTATCGTTGAGAATGTGCCTGATAATGAGGATATAATAAATCCTTCTGATGATAGAATCAATAATATAGCTATAAAGATATGGAACGGTAATGAGGATATCTTATCTCCTAGGGAGAGGCAGATATATGATAATAACAAGGATCGTATCAATGATCTTGTAAATGGGTTTGGCGATAATCCTATAGCTAGGCTTAATAAGATTAGGTCAATGATAGATAGGTTAAATACCAACGATAACGTCTTAAATAACATCAGGGATACTATTGATGATATCATAGATATGAACATTAATGGTCTTGATCAGGATCAGGTTAAGGGGGCTATACAGACTTACAATGATCTTATGAATGATATTGACAACGGGAATGAGGTTGATCAGGATAAACTTAATGAGGCTATTGATATTATCAATAATTATTCCGATGGGCCTCTTCTTCAATTCGTGGAATGGATGAGGTTGTATGATAACGGAAGTATAGCTGTCAAGGATTACGATAAATCCATACCTATGGGTGATGTCCTCACAGAGAGCGAACCCGGGACATCCACCGGCAGGACGGAAGTTAACGCCGCCCAGAATCCGGTGGTGTTGATGGCCCAGAAGAGAGAGATCGGTGGGGTCATGTATTATGAGGTTGGCGGAATGAGACTTGACAGGTTTATGGACAGTCTTGGGCTTAAAAGATCTGATGCCACTGATACTGATAATGGAAGGGTGATGGATTTCACCAACGGAACCGACATATTTACTGTTATAGAGTCAGATAACCACTCAAGATGGATGATTAGCGAGGATGACGCTCAGGCTTTCGAGAACGCTACCGGTGTCATACTGGGGAGGCAGACCGCCTTATCGACCTCCAACTGGTTCATGGTGTATCGCAAGGGGCAGGATGGATCCGTTGTCCCTTATTACACGGGTGATACGTTCGGGTCTAATAATGAGTCGGTTAATCAGGAAGCGGCGGCTAGCCTTCGCAAGGGTGGTACGGTAAGGTTTGTGATGGATATGTCAGATCCGTATACCAAAGAATTGTATGATAAATACAATAGCCTTTATGCCGTTGATCCTAATTCTGACGAGACTAAGTCTGCCCGTAGTGATTTGGTTAATAATATGGTTATTAAGATCGTGGATGGTGACGGTAATTTTGTCTCGGTGCTAAAAGCCAATGATCCAGACTCAAAAGGTAGTAACGCTGATTTAAGGAGTATGGCCTTTGAGTTGTATAGGGATAATGTGGGATCTGTCGCTGGCGAGATTGATATACCGTTCGTAGGCGCAGTCACCAGTGTTTTGCCGGGAAGACCTAATTTTAGCGTAAGTGATGATAATGGTACGTTGATGGTATCCGAGAATGATTTTACCAACGAGACGGTTGGTAAAGTCGAGAGCGTAGGATATATAGAGAACGGGGAGGTTACGATGAGGGATAATATTAAGTATAACATATTCCCGTTCTGTACGGCTATTGTTAGGGATAAGTATGGTGATTATAAAAATTCACGTATCCCGGTCGTAGCTATAAAGACAGGAAATGGAAGAAATTACCTGTACCCCGTAAGATTGAAAAATCAGGATACATCATCATTCTCATCTATGATCGGATCGATGGCTGACAGAATTATAGAGGGTCTAGGTGGTGGAGTAAGTATTGATGATATAATGGATCTTAACAACGCTATAGCCAGATCAGGGCTGGATAACAAGACATATATGATTCCGTTGGCGGGAGACGTGGATGTTATCAAGGGACGGTTAAAGGCTGTCAAGGAAGCCGCTAGTAAGATGCCTATGACCGCTGATGTAAGAGGATGGATAGGCGATTCTAGGACCAAGGAGGATATTTTGATGAATGACGTTACGATCAACATCGATCTTAATAACGATCCTTTCATAGCCCCTAAGTTCAGGATGAGTATTAGGAGGGATGAGATGTTCTTCGAAGATACGGAGACCCCGTTCGTCAACCCGTCCGGTTCCCAATCGGAGTTCGCCTCGCCTACGAAGGCGGCCGAGGACAAGTCTTTGGCTTCCGAAGGTAATATAGTATCGGGAGAAAAAGAAGCCGATGATCCTTGCTAAATAAATCATCTTGATTTATCTTTGCGGCGTCAGTCCATCACCTGACGAGTAAGATATTTAAAAGTTGGTCCCTGTCGGGTGTGTGATGGCCCCGGTGGGGACTCTTTGTACCATGCAATTAGATTCTTTTGTACACCGTAAAATTATGCAAGACCTACGCATCCAGCGAGTGAAGGTCTTGATGATGTTATACACCAGTCATTATTTTGTCAATAACAGACAAAGGCAGTTACTTGACCATACATACGCTTTAAGCAGAAGTCAGGCTTTCGATTATATGACGGAGTTCAATAAAAGACTTAGTGATAAGATAGGTATAGAATGTACGATGGATATTCTTCTGCCTACCGATGATGATAATGCTAATATCATAATCGAGTACAATGGCATCATTAAGAAGTTGATGAGGGAAGCCGAGAAGCTGGAACTTGACACTGACGCTATTAAGAATATGATGCGCGATCTACTTAATGAGTTGAAAGATGATGTTGATCTTAATATCTTGATATTTGACGTAACCCAGTTACTTATAAAATACAATCTATTTAGGTTGGATGCCATAACCGAGCAGGAGTTCAAGGACTCTTTCGTCAGGATGGATAGTAGGAATATGAAGATAAAGAAATTAACTTTATCTGATATCAAGAAGGTGGTGATGATGATGGAGGATAGATACAGTTATATTTCGTCTATATGATAGATAAATATAACTGATTACATTTTTTGTAAAAATATCTCCTGTTTGTTTGTAGTTTCAAAATAAGGTCTTATATTTGCGGTGTCCATCCGTTATTGGGCCATAAGAAGATATTAACTCGCCTAAGCGTAGGCGATAGATGAGGGTCATTGGTGGAATAACGGACGCCAATGGCTCTCGTTGTTTTTATATCATGAGTGAATTATCTGAGATTTTTAGTTACAATGGTAATGATGTAACTTTTAAAACGGTTGATGATGTAACCTATGTTAATGCCACGGAGATGGCTAAATACTTTAATAGGAGAACAAACGACTATTTATCGTTAGTATCTACTAATGAGTTAGTTAAGGCAATTACCAGAAAAACTGGTAAATCTGAAAATCAGTTAGTTATAAAGAAGACTGGAATGCCGGTTTTTGGAGGTGGGGTATGGTTGCATGAGGATATAGCTATAGATTTTGCCCAGTGGCTTAGTGTAGATTTTAAGCTGTGGTGTACAGATAAAATAAAGGAACTTTTATTGAAAGGGCATACATCAATAAATAGGAATAACTCTGACATAAGCAGAAACGATCTTCCATCTGATTATATAGAGGCATTAGAGGCGTTACTTAAATCTGAAAAGGAGAAAAAGGCATTAGCTGAGGCGAAGAAAGCGGCAGAGGAAGCCAAAAGGATATCTGATAATATTATCAAAGAACAGGCTCCTATGGTTGAGTTTGCCAAGACAGCCGAGATAGCTCAAGAGACGGATATGTTGATCAGAGAGGTTCGGGAAAAGCTAGAGGCTCATGGGTATGATATAGCGGAGAAGAATCTTAGGATATTGCTTGAGGATAATAAGTTTTTCGCCAAAACCGGTAAGAGATGGTTGCTTTCCCAAAGGATGATAGATCGTGGTTACGCTCGTTACAGATATCGTAATGATGACGAGTTCTATGGCACTAATACTGTCTATGTGACTCCTAAGGGATTCCAGTGGATCGTGTCTAAGATATCCAGGGAATGGATGCCTAGGTTCTTGGAGTTGAAAGGTAGGGTTCTCAGTAGATCGGATAAAAATATTTTTGCTAAACAATAAGTTTCGTTTTTATAGTTTTAGGATTGAGTTTTTTGTTTGTCCGTGAGGATCGGCAAAATGATTTGTACTTTTCAGTAGAAACATAGGTTTGTTATTATTGTTATTTGGCTCCCGTCCGCTCGTGAGAGTAGGCGGGATTTTGTTTATCTTTGTGTCAAAACGATTTAGTAATGGGAAGATCTTGTTATGTTATAAAAAATAAGGAGGGTGGGGTAGATAATGTCCTTGCCCCTAACAACCAACCATCCGGATTATACCAAAGGGCGATGGAGGTGCTTGGCGACCAGAAGCAGGCCTTATCGGTCTGGGGTACGGCCTACTCCCCCGACTTCGTGTCTTTCTTTGGCGATTGGATGTCCATGCCATCGGAATACGACTTAGATAGCAATGGGGAACCTAGGTATGATGATGTCATGTCCTTTATCAAGCGGAAGAACTATTTCGCTGGCAATTTCATGGCCGATGAGGTTAAGGATATCAATAACACCCTTACTTCCTTGGGAGTCGATAATATCAATGATCTTAATGATATGATTGTATCCAATTTCCTTTCCGGCGGTGATATATTCCTCAATAGGTACAATCTTGAGAGGTCCGGGATGTATGACGCCGATGAGATCGATAATATCATGACCAACAGATCGGCGTATGAGCAGGTAAGGGATATGATGAGGAGGATTGTCGATTTTATGTCTGAGGGGGATCTCAATGAGAAGGATACATATTTCTTGTCCTCCGAGTCAGGCCTTGGTGATGATTATATGATATATGAGGATACATATGACTCGTTAGGGAAGAGAAGGGGCTTGAATCCAATAGAGGTAAGGGATACGATCATGAGGGCGGCAGGCGGTATCAGCGACCGCCGGGAGTTCGATCAGGCTTTCGCCTCCATCCCATACCCTTCCTTGGCACTCCGGTATCAGGAGGATCAGGATTACGCAGATCGGATGTATGACACGTATCGTAATATGACCCGTATGGAGGTTCGGAGTCAGGACGGAAATACGATTACCGACTCGTACTTCAATAGTACCACACCGTATATCAGTATGCCTAAGGATATGAAGGGTCTAAGGGATAAGGTTGGGGAGATAATCGATATGGATGATTTTAAGGACATCAAGGACGTTGCCGGACGTCTGCATGACATAGCCATGGATCTTGCCGACATGGGTGTGGATATAAGCGAGGCGATCAGCGATGAGATGATTATATCCAGACCGGAGGATATCCGTGATCTTATGGCGTCGCTGGACGTCATGTTGTCTTCCATACAGGCCGGCAATTCGGTATACGATAGCTTTATCTCCGATCTTGATAGGATAACAGGAAAAGGGAACCCGATATACGAGGTTCAGGATACTTATTCTACCAGTGATAGGATGGTGTATGTAAGGTCCGGGAAAACATCTCCTTCCGATATGTATGACATGAACATGTTGTATGTAGGTAGAAATACATACCATAACACGACCCCGATAACCGACACCGATCAGGCCTATGAGATGTTGGCCGATATCGGGATAGAGCGGCCCTCGTACTTGCCGGCTGGCGTGGTTCCTGCCGGGGCTTCTCGATCCGATATTGACGTGATCAAGGATAACATAAAGAAGCTAGTTATGTCCAACATCTCATCCTCGAATACTGAGAACATGATCCTTACCAGATTGATATACCAGCATCCCGTAACCCCTAAGATGGATGATGTCGATATTGATCGGGAGTTCAGGAGATACGAGGCTAGGCAGGGAAAGGATCGGGATTTTATCAAATCCTGTACATCGTTGAGGAAGATCCAGATCAAGGAAAGGTTAAAAAAATCGGATTTATATAATAATGTCTTACGTTTCCTTGATTTTAATGGATTTTATAATGTATCTTTGAATCACCATGACAGAGGTACGTTAAAAAACATAGAGATGTCGTTGCCGGATGGTCAGGTAAGAGATCTGTTGTTTGATGTGGCTATTGAGTCTAGTGACAGCAGCATGAGAAACCTTTTCTATCTGGATAGACAGGACAGGATGATGGATGTCGGTTTTTATCGATATCTATACCAAAGGAATCCGGGTCTGCTCCGGGAGGTCAACGGCGGCGTCGAGGCGAGACCGGACGGTTCGTTCTTGGCTCGTGGGAGGTATGATGATTTCGTGTCATTCCAATCCGGCTTATATGAGAAGGTAGGTGAGACGGTTGATGGTGCGATATACAGGTTCGTTGATGATCTTATATACTCCGACCCATCATCATATCAAGAAAACATGGTACGAAGGATGGGTGACGTTACGGTAAGGAGTGACGATAACCGTCTATCAAGGATAGAGGATAATCCCTCATCCAGTAAGATAGTTAATGAATACACTGCTAATACAAATAAATTAATGCGAGTTTTTTCGTGTAGCTAATCTCTCTTTGGCGTCGTGAGACGTTTTCTTTCGAGCATTGGAACATTGAATTTTATAGATTTGCATGAATCCGGGCCGTAGTGATACGTCCCGGATTTTTTGTCTTGTACCGGTTCTTATTAATACCAACTGCATGACATGATGTGCCTTGATGATGACATATATCACGATCCTAGGATTATTAATTTTTGAACTTTGTAACGCCCGCCATCAGGTGGGGTTATTATTAATTCAAAAATAAATAGACATGGGTACAAGTGGAGACAAAATCGTGCTGTTAGACGGCATGGGTTCCGGGAGCGGTAGCGCCGCTAATGGTTTATTATCTATGATTCCGGGTATGTTTACCAGCCTTTTGGGTGGTAATAAGATGGATCCGAATTTAGTCGCTGCGTTGATGAACGGTCGTAACAACCAAGACCAGTTCGGAGGGGCTAACGGCTGGTGGTTGTGGATCATCGTCCTGTTCTGGTTATGGGGTGGCCGTGGCTTTGGCAATGGTTTTGGCAATGGTAATGAGTGTTGCGCTAACGGTCTTCCGGCTCAATTGAACAACGACTATGGCCGTGAGCTATTGATGCAGGCTATCCAAGGTAACAGAAGCGCTATTGATCAGATTTCTAACGCCCTTAACTGTTCTACCTCTCAATTACAAAACGCTATCTGTAACGTACAAGGCGCTATTGATAAGGTGGCTGGTCAGGTAGGTATGACTTCTCAGGCCGTTATTAACGCCGTACAGCAACAAGGATGTGAGATCGGTAACCAAATCAGCTCTTGCTGCTGCAACTTACAAAGCGCTATGGCTAGCGGATTCAATAACGTTCAACATTCGTTGGATACGATGGGTTGCAATATTCAGAACTCTATTACACGTCAAGGATATGAGAACCAATTGGCTATTACCGGTCAAACTAATGTATTACAGAACAATTTGACGAACGGGTTCAATAATATCATCCAGTCAGCTAATTCCAACACCAATGTATTGGCGGCTAAGATTGACGCTCAGACCCAGATTATCAATGACAAGTTCTGTCAACTTGAGATGCGTGAGATGCAGAATACTATCCAACAGCTTCGTGAGGAGAAACAGGCTTTGGCTACTTCCGCCATCACCCAACAACAGACACAGAACATCGTTAGTCAGTTAGCTCCAAAGGCACCGATTCCGGCTTACGTCGTACAGAATCCGGGTTGTTGCTATACTCCTACCGTAAGGGTAGCTAACGAATGTGGATGCGCTTGCGGCACTACTAATGCCGTATTATAAGGAAGGGGGACAATATGGCTGATTTCAGAGGATATATGATCGGTTCATTCGCCTCCTCCCGTCTTGACAGGGGAGGCATCCCGGTAGTAGCCACTACTGGAAAGGTATCTGACGCTTCTGCGGCCGAACCTACGGTTGATTTTGGCATCAATCCGTGTCAGTGGAACTCACTACCTCCGGAAGGAATATTGTTATGGAAAGTCCGTCATCCGGTGACGGAGACAGAGGCTAGTTATCCCGCCACGATCGTTCTTCCGTCTGGCTTATCCACCACCACTCCTGTTACGGTATCCAACGCCGGGGTTATCGTTAACAAGACACCTATAGTGGATAAGGTTGGGGCACATATGACAGGACAGGATATTACGACTCCCGTGGCTTCTGGTGATCCTATAGTAGGAGCCTACACCGAGCATCTTGTGTATTATAACAAATGCACCGGGGTATTTAGGATGTTAGGTCATACGGCTACGGCCCCTAGCGCATGAATTTACTAAGAAAGAACAGGGAGGGTAACCTCCCTCCCATTTAAAAAGATCGTTATTATGTTTAAGGATTTAAAGAAAGGATATCAGGTTTATACGTTGGACACCTCAGGGGTTCCTAAATTCTTTATGGGTACGGTGGTTAACGTCTCGGAGCCTAGGTTCGCCCAGTCCCAGTTAGGTCAGTATCAGCAGTTGCAAGATCGGGTTATGGATCTTACTATAGAGGTGGACGGGAAGTCCATGACATACGTAGTTCCAGAGAATCAGAACGTGGCTATGGCCAACGGCATTACGCTAGCCTGCTCCGTGGATCCGATAATGAACCACCTGAACGCCATGAAACGAACCAGTACGGATATCGTGAATAGCGTGGATAAGAATAAGGAGATCATAGAGGCATGCGACAGTATCTTGGAAGATATCAATCCCACTTTTAAGCAGACTGCGGTGCGGTGCTTCGTCGGTGACACAATCAAATGGAGTGAGATGATATGATTTGATACAACGTTGGAAGAACCCTGTCGGCGATAGAATACCGATGGGGTTTCTTTTTGCCCGTAACTTTATTATGATTACATTTGTTCGAGGTAGATCTTTTGTTCATAGGCAGGGCGGGCGGGAATGAAAAAAGGATATCCTCACGGACACCCTTTCCCCTTGGTTGAAAATTACCTAAAACCTTATGAATTACTATTCTTTCGCAAATATAATTATTAAATAGCAAACAGCAATGGGTAAGGGGTATTACTGGATAGAGCCTGTGGATCGGACGTTAAACGATTTCCAGTTTTATAAAGCACATATCGTGGGTGATCCTGAATATGACGAGAAGCATCATCGTGTTATATTAAGGATGGATAAGTACTTCCCTGTAGGGAGTATCTTCCATGTCTTGAAAGACTCGGAGATGTTCGTTATAGAGAGGAAATTCAAGACATGGGGGAATAAGTATGTCATTAAGCCTTGCGAGGGTGAATGGGAATGGGGGTCTGTCCAGAAGCTGAGAGACAAGACTATTATATTCCGTAGCGGATTCCTGCATGGGGACGGTAGCTTCTAACACTACCCGTATCTTCCCCCCCCCTATATTTCTTGGTGTGTATGTATATAGCTATATTTGAGCAAAGATAATTATGATATGGAAGATTTTCAAGGTAAATATAATGGCAAGCAGATAGAGCAGCTTTTGGATAAGGCTAATGATATTGATCTTTCCAAATACGCTCTTAAGACGGATAACGCCCCTACCGCCACAAAATTACAGGCAGCTAGGACCATAGCGCTGTCCGGTGCCGTGACCGGTAGCGTATCCTCCGACTTCGGGAGTAATATTACTATCTCCACGACATTGGCGAACTTTGACGCCTCTAAGATCACGTCCGGTACTATCGATATAGATAGGTTGCCTAAGGCGGCCTTAGAGAGAATGGTCGTGGTGGCTGACGATACGGCAAGGTTTAAGCTTACTACAGCCACGGCTCAGGTTGGGGACACGGTTAAGGTGACGGCCACGAATAAGATGTATCTGGTCAAGGATGATAGTAAGTTGAATACTGAGGCCGGTTACGAGCCTTATACGGCAAGTTCGGCGTCATCTGTGCCATGGTCTGGAGTGACCGGCAAACCTAGCACCTTCGCTCCACCTACGGCGGCGGCCTCCACCTTAGGTGGCGTAAAGGTAGGATACACGACTTCTGGCAAGAACTATAAGTTACAGGTTGACGCTTCTGGTAACGCTTTTGTTAATGTCCCATGGACAGATAATAATACGACCTATAATCAGGCCACGGCTGATACTTTAGGATTGGTTAAGATCGGTTATTCCTCTAGTGGGAAGAACTACGCCGTATCCTTGGACTCTAATGGGAAGATGTATGTGAATGTCCCTTGGACTGATAATAACACGACTTATGCTCAAGCCACGAGCGATAATCTAGGTCTTGTTAAGATTGGATACTCTGCCAATGGCAAGAACTATCCCGTTGCTCTTGACGGTAGTGGTAAGATGTACGTGAACGTCCCGTGGACGGATACTAATACAACGTATGGTGTTGTAGGAGCTAATGGGTCCACAGGATTGGTCAAGAACGGCAGTACCGTGACAAGCGCTTCCGGCTATACCGCCTGTCCTATTGTCGGTGGTATCCCCTATTATAAGGATACGAATACTACCTACGCCAATATGAAGGCGGCTACGGCCTCGGCGGCTGGTGCTGCGGGATTAGTTCCGGCTCCTGCCGCTGGTAAGCAGACGTCCTTTCTTCGTGGTGACGGGACATGGGTCGTACCTACCAATACCACATACGGATTGGCCTCTACTACAGCTAACGGCTTGTTGAGACAGCTTGATGGCAGTACATCCAGTTTCATGCGTGGAGATGGCACTTGGGCTACACCTCCTAACACGACATATGCCGTGGCCAATGAGTCTACTAACGGTTTGATGGCGGCCGCCGATAAGAAGACCATGAACAGGCTTATAGGGGTTAATACGGTCACGACATTAGCTAACCTGCCTATTAGCAAGAGAAGTATCACGGCTACGTTATCAGCCGCTACCACCCTATCCGTGCAGTCAGGGATGCAGATAGGGGAGGAGCTGATGATCAGGTGCGTCCCGTCGGCGGCCTTCACGCAGGCTATACCCAACTCCGGGGCTTATGTAAGCATGAGTGGTACTTCTATAACCACTACGGCTAACAAGCCTTTCGAGATAAATATCTGGTGTTACGCTTCAGGTAAGTATAGTATCGCCGTTAAAGAACAAGATTAATGATATAAGATATGAGCTACGTATATATAAACAGGGAAATATATCCCAATCAATTAGTTCAGGACGATCCGCTTGATGATAATTACGCCAAGGGCTATAGTTATGATGATTACATTAACGGGAATCCCGTCCCATGGATAGAGCTTGGGGAGGAGCAATTGGCGTTCAAGGAGGCTAATCCTAAAGCTACGGTTAAGGAGATTATCGAGGCTAAATTGGATGACTCAAGGCTTCTTAATGAGGAGAAATCGGCTAAGTATGAGGAGATCAGGACTTATGAGAATGAGAATCTTCATGAGTTTTTCTTGGATGACCAAAATATCTATATCCCTGAATATGATAGGCGTAACGCTTTGGCTGATGGGGCTATAGCTGGTAAGATAACGATCATGGGTCTGAAGTTTGATATGACGGAAGGCAAGATCTTGATCGGGATGATGGATAAGTATGATAATGACCTGATGTCGACGTTAGGAGCCAAACAGAGGGAAGTAAGCTTAGCCACTACCGTAGAGCAGGTGAGGGCTATTGACGCTCAGTCCGGCTATCCAGATAAGGTAAATATCACCATGACTTATGTCCGGCAACAGGCAAAGGAGAAAGATGCCTCCGATCCTCAGGAGGTGGCTGTCAGATTCTCCAGAATGGTGGTTAATAACAAGGCTATATCTTTATCCCCTAACGATAAATTGGATGTTAAGGTCCTATTCCCTATATGGGGACAAGAAGGGGCGGAGTTCGGGCTGTCGGTGGATGCCGGATTCTGCCTCAGGGTGGTTAAGGACGATACGAATATCCTTTATGAAGTTATTCAACAACATACATTATCAAAGGAATGGGAACCCGGATTAAATACGGCTTCCTTATACAAGGTCATTGATAAGGAGCATGCCGGGACCATAGGGGATCCTATCCCGTATTTCCCTCCAATGGAGATATTCAAGGATAAATATTACATCCAGAACGCTGATGTATATAAGTGTACTAGGGATAGCGGAACTCCTCTTAGTCATAATCTAAAGGACTTAGTAGGGTTGTATGTTGAGGTTGTACAGGGCTAGTCGTATCTACCCCCCCCCTATATTTGGCTTGTGATATGATACAAGTTATTTTTGGCATAATAAAATGACATTTGTAAATATATTTAAGTATGGCATCACAAAAATTTGGTTTCGTAACCGTCGACCCGGTATCAGGATCAGGAGATCAGGCGGTTAATTTCTCCGGTGAGAAACACACCGGTCGTCTTCAACGCACTATCAACCTTATAGCCACCACGAACGGCGGGGCTAAGAAGGCGTTGGTAGTTCATCAGGCAGCGGCTGCTGAGGCGGTAAGACCAGACAGCCCTAACGCTTCCGTACGAAAGACAGGTGGTGATGTTACCATCACCGGTAAGTCTAACAGTACTAAGCTTACGTTCGCGGTCACGTCGGCTGAGGAGAACGGGCTTACGTTACAGCTCCCGGCTAACTACACGGCGGCTGGAAAGACTACGGTTAACGGAGCGGTTATCGCCGACGATCCCGGAGCCGCTGGCGAGTTCGTTTGGAGCATCACGATCTCGAACGTACCGGCCAACGTCACGATCGAGGAACTGACAGCTACATTGGAAGTAACCGCCGCTGGTGGCCAGACAGCCAACGTGACGGTAAGGCAAGCCGCTGGAGACTCTACTATCGAGCTTGACAAGGTGACTATTAACTTGGATGTAAATGGTGCTCAACAGACGGTTAACGTAACATCTAACGACAGCTGGACTTGGGCGCAAGCAGCCGCCGGAACCGTATTGAGAATGATGGGACGATAATCAGTTTCTTTTCGTTTACTCAGACCCCGATCGACTTAAGCCGGTTGGGGTTTATTTATTTTACTATCTTTGCAATAGAACGAAAAAACGATATATATATGGCTAATGATTTGAATATTAATTGGAAAGACGGGGTAGGTGAGGTAACGGGCCAGCCTCTGACCATCAGCCCGGGGTCCGGAACCGGTAACGCCGCCGTTTCTTTTGGCTCGGTAATGAACAAAGGTCTTGACCGTACCCTTGAGTTGGAGATAACAACCCCCAAAGGCGTTAAAAAGACGCTTGCGGTGAATCAGGAGGGATGTAGGCAAGCTTATATCACGAGCGACGGGAAACGGTGGCTGACTAGCGACAATCGGGTGTATGGGGTGTTGAAGAGTGACGCTCCGTGTTAGTGCAACGGTACTTGCCTTATTTCTTATGTCCGTCCTGATGGAAGCATAACGGACGCACCTTCCGATAATTGTATAGGCGTTGTCCTTAACGCTCAAGGTAAGAGATTTATGATTGAGAAATATGAGGATCTTAATGAAAGCTATGTAACAGCCGGAGCCGGGAAGGACAGCACTCCCATTTTTTATTGGGGTGGATATGGTACGGATCAGACCGGCATTACAAATTATGACAAAGTAGATGGAAGTGATATTAGAGGTTACCTAAAACCGGAGTCGGGTTCATACAATGGTACCCCTAACCTTTCGGCAAATATTACTGCCTGGACAAGCGGGGCTTTATCTGATTGGAATGGAAAATCCAATTCAGAGATATTAAAAGGAATAACTACCGGTGGTGGGTCTTATACTTCCTATGCGACAATTGGTCATGTGCTTAATACGTTCTTAGCTAGTGCTGACGCTAAAGGATATGATGATTGGTATATCCCATCATGCGCTCAACTTGCGTTAATATTTATGAACTTGACGAGTGTCAATAACGCATTATCGGCTATTGGTGGACAACAACTCAGTCCATCCAAAGTCTATTGGGCTAGCTCAGGGTTTGACTCCAACAGCGGGCATCGCGTGTACTTCAAAGATGGCAGCGTGAACGGCAGCAGTAAGGGCAGCCGTTATAGTGTGCGGTTCGTCCGGGACATTTTACCATAAAATGGCTTTGTTTTTACAAAATTTGTAATTACATTTGTGGCGCATGTCCATCACCATGCTTTTCGTCGCTAATTTATATAATGGGGTATGTATCTGTGATGGGATATGTATCCCATATTTTTATGTATATGGATATAAGAAATCACATTAACCTGATCAAGAATCATGGTTATGAAGGTAAAATCGGCATGATCAAAAAAGATGTTCATGGTATTGTTATGTTAGCCGCTAAGGCTGGAGATGTCGTTCTTTATAGACCTTATAAGGAGGATGAGAATGATTATGAAGAAAATACTACAAAGTATTGTAGTATCGAGACTCCTTTATCAGAAGAGCAGATTCAAGAGAACTAGCGTAACGGATGCGGGTTAAAAACTATAGGGGTATGCGTAAATGTCCCTATCTCCATAATCGAGGAAATTGTAATTGATTAGAAAATGGAAGAATTAAATGTTTTCGATGTTCAGATTCCTGATGGGAGACAAATCCGTTGTATATCGTATAATAAGGTTACTTATTTTGATCTTGACGATATATGTAAGGGTAAGTTATGTTTTGGTTCATACGATTTACATGATGTGGCTGACACTAAGGTCATGAGTGAGTTCTTGCGTCGTGATGGGAATCGTTATTGGACTACGATAGATGGCGTAAGGCAGTTGTATCGTAGAGTTGAGTGTAAGATGTGTTTTGAGGTTATAGAAAAATTAAGGGGATTATGAGAGAAAAGAAATTTGATTTCGTGATATATCCGTTGGATTTGATTATCACGGTTGGATTAGATTATAAGACGTTGTGTGATCGTTTCGAGAATATGGAGCCTGAGCATAATGGGGAATGGGGAAATAAGGAGGATATGGGCAAGGAAGCGTCTTTTGTGAATTTGGTAAAGGATAGGGATGATGATGGTCGATTCGCTATACTTTGGAACTTTTCGAGCGATGATGATATAACGATAAAAAATACCTGCCATGAGTCATTTCATGTAGCCATGAGTGTATGTCAGTTTTGTAATATGTCGCTTGGATTTAAGGTCGGAGAGGATGAGCACGCAGCGTATATAGCTGGTTTCGCTGGTGGTTGTGCTTATGATTTTCTCTATAGTAATAGTACAGAATAGATATAGATCCATTTGTGAAATATAAGAATATCAGCCTCCGCTTATTTGTGGGGGCTTTTTGTTTATCTTTGTCAAAAACATGAAGTTATGTCAAGTTGCGTAATTAAAAGAAATAGTAAGGGTAAGATAACCCGTGTCTTGACCCCTTCCGGAGAGGTATCTACCTTGTTCGACAAGATAGCGGGTATAGCCGCCGTAAGTGACCTTAATAAGGCCGCTGAAGCTTATATGACTATTTATAACGATAAGTTCAGGTCTAAGTTCGGAGACTGGACGAGATCCGTGCCAAGAAATAAGGAGGCCGCCAGATCCATAAGCGCCAGACTTAGCGCCAGCGAGTGGGGTCAACTTATGTCAGCCAAGGTCTTGTCCGCCATAAGCGATATGGATGCCCCGGCGTTGGCCAGAAGCCTTGGGAATAGCGACAATGTCGTGGCTTATCTTACCTCCGGGGAGGCAGGTGATGTCAATGATATGGCGGTGGTAGATACATCCACGGTACAGGAGGTGGATCTGGATTCCATAAACGAGAATAATGTTGGCGATACGATACTGAAAGAGGCGTCATGGGATGATATAAGGGCTATCAGGGAGAATATAGATATTAGGGAGACAGCCCGTATGTTATGGAAGGCCGTGGAAAGCGCTTTTACCGGGCAACGACCTAATATCAGGGTGAAGGGTGGAAATATAGATGGTGAGATCATATTTTCTGGTAATGTCTTGCCGTTAAATAATATTGAGAATTATACTCCTCCATCTTCAAGACTGGTATATGATTCCGGTGAGCCTCGCCTGTTCTTTAGATCGGATGACGGCAAGATACACGACTCTTACGCCAACGCCATAAAAGGATCGTCCGGTGGGCGGGTCGAGGCCGGGTTCTTGGCCGGCAGTGTCGAGGAGAGCGACGTCCCGTCCGGTACGGCTGACATCTCCTTTGGCTCTTCCTCCATAACCCTCAATAACAGTGAGTCATTTATCCCGGTCCTTGGTATTAGCTCAAACTCAGATATAAGTACTCGTGGAGGGTTTATTAATTACCTTATCAAGAAAGGTATGTTGAGTGGGGAACGTATAAGACTAGGGGATAGATATTATCTTACTGGAGCCGGCAATTCTGATGGTCTTAAGATCTATAACGCTATGAATGCCTTATCCAGCCTCAGGAATAGGTTTGGAAGTCAATCCTCTGAGATGAACGTATTGGGTTCTATAGGTTTTGATACGGAGGTAAGTAATGATCTTGATCTTATCACTACGTCCGGGGAGAAGGTTACGGTAAGCAGACCGGAGATCAAGGGTATGTTAAGGCAAGGTAAGTTCGAGGAGCTTAATAATAAGTATGATGGATTCATGGAGCTAGCCTTGTCGTTGATGATGGAGGATAACGCTTTGTACGGGAGTAACGTCCGTGGGGTTATCGAGAATGAGAAGGCGGAAGATCTCCAGAATAGGACTGATATCACCAATATCTTATCCACGTTAGGCATCCGTGTGATGGGTATGTCTGAGTATATGGATAAGTATAAGATGCGTAATGGCGTGGATCCTTCGGCTAGGGCCTTGTCTGACATGGCTAATGGGGTTATCGCTTTGGCTGAGGGGGCTACGGTAGAGGATCTCAATGAGGAGGTGGCTCATTTCTTGATCGATACTTATCGTAACCAGCAGGAGATTGATGAGGTGCTGGATTCTGTTGTTGGTACGTCGTTATGGAATCAGTTCGCTGGTCGTTACTATGAGGTGTATGGGAAGGAATACCAAGGAGAGGAGTTGGATCGGATGGTGAAGCGGGAGATCCTAGGCAAGACGTTGGCCCAGCGGTTCGTGCCGGGCATGGAACAGGCGGTAGAGGATCTGGCCTCGTCTGAGGACGCCCAGCTCTCCTTGTTTGGCAGGATGGTACGAGCTATACGTAATTTCTTCTCTAGCCAAAGATCGGATTTAAATAAGGTACTTGATAGGATAAAGGAGTCGGCGTTAGCTGATGATCCAAGCGCCTTTGACGTGCTTCTGCTAAAGGATAGCAATCATCTCATGTATTCGTTATCGGACGTTGACGTGGCTAATAAGTTGATCAAGAACGGTAGGTCATTGGAAAGGCTATACACTAGATTGCAGAGGATGAGGTCAAGCCAAAGCCAGAGGATCGGTGAGAGTATCTCCCTTCTTCATGATATAGGCGAGAAGGTGAGACAAGTCGGTGGTGAGCTTAATAAGAACAACAACCTGCTATCCACCAAGAGTGTCATAGCGACCGCCAAGGCTGAGGTGGAGTATTTGGTCACTGTCGCCAGTAGCCTACGTAAGAGCGGAAAAGGATTGGATTATGAGACGATACAGGTTATCGATAACGTGTACGGGGAGATAGTGCCTTTGATCAGGAATCTTCGTGGATTCGTCAATAATCAGGCGGCGGATTATTATGGCGTCAATAAGGTTGGTATGGTAGAGGATATGGATGATATATTACGTATGGCTGAGACATCCATGTCCGATATAAACGCCCTTCGAAGTGATCGTAATGAGGACTGGCTGGATGGACAGCTTCGGATGTTTAATATCCCGGAAAGATATTGGAATGGGATAAAGAAGTTGATAAATAACATCCATAAGGATATCAATGTCATGTCCCGATTCTTTGGCACACTGGAGCATAGTGGTAACGCTATCTTAGGCATGTTAGGGCAACGTCTTGCCAAGGCTTATAACGACGCTCATGTTGAGGGTGTGGCTAATATCAATAAGATGACTAAGATGATGAAAGAGCGTGGATGGGGGATAAAGGATAATGAGGATCTTATACAGAAGATAAACGGTAAGAACTCTGATTACCTTGACTCGTCCCGTGATTTCGCCAAATACGATTTACTGTATCGGACAGAGCAGGCGAAAGCTATTATTGATATATATGATCTTAAAAAGGTTACGGGTAAGACCGAGAAGCAACTTATCGACATGCTTTTATCTGATAAGGGGCTTAAGGTCAAGACTCGTGATGATATCGTAGGATATGATGGGGATAAGCCTATTACGAAGGCCGTGTATCATGTATTCAAACCTACCATCCAGAATTTTGATATCTCGGACATGACGTTCGAGGATCAGCAACGGTATCTGGATACGATAAATAGGTGGTTGGATGAGAACCAAGAGAAACCTATGGTGCAGGCTTATTACGATAAGATCGAGAAAGTTAATAAGAAGGTCGAGGAAAGACTGGGTCGTAGGGTATCGCAAGCCACGTCCGATTTCATGACCCGTATCCGTAGAAGCCGGTATGTGGCTATGGATAAGTTTATTAAGAACAAGAAGGTCGATTGGGACGCTTTCCAATCTGACCCTATAGCTTGGAGATCTTATCTGGATATCCTTCGTGATAGGGCTATAGCCAAGAGCGAGTGGTATTCCGACGGGACACCAAAGGAAGCGGGGTCCGAGGCGTTGATGATGTCCGAGGAGATCAAGGCATGGGACGAGGCGTGGGCCGAGGAGTTCGGGAATACCAACGAGGGTCGTAAGGCTTCAGCCGAGTTTAAGGAGATACTGCGTGGGATAGAGCGGTCCGAGGGCGGTAAGGCAGCGTTCGAGTTCCTGCTAGCCGGTGGTCATCTTGGCTTCTCCAAGGATATGTGGGGATCCGAGGAGGGTGATTATTACGAGAATCTGGTTGATAAGATCACGGAGCAATCTGTATCATCATCAAGGATAGAGAAGGTAGAGGAGGCGATGGCAACAATAAATGAGATTAACGATCAGTTAAGACCTTTGCTTATTCAGTACCGGGACAGTACCAGATATGGCGAGTATGATTTCGATCGTCTTCGTGGATCATCGTCATTAAGGAAGATAAACAAGCTATACGACCGTCTGGCCGAGGCCAAGAGTGTTATTAACGCCGCCGCTTCCGCTGAGGATATTGAGATGGATATGCCCGATACGGTGGAGAGTGGCGTTACAGATTCCTACCGTAATGCGTTAAGGGATGCCGTGACATACGACAAGGGAATGGATGAGATTAAATTCGCCAAGGAACATATGTCTGCCCGCTCCCGGAGTCAGGTGGATAGGATGGCCGCCAAGCTGTCACAGAAGAATCCATCATGGACATCCATGGAGACAACGTTCCTTAAAAAAAAATACGGTCCTGATTTCAGTGATAAGCTGGCTAATGATATAGCTATGGGTAAGGCTAATAGTATACTTATTGAGTATGCCAGAACCCGGCTATATCCTTATATGAGAAAATACTCTCCCAAAGGGTATTCTGATTTTGTCAGGAAGATAAATAACGGTACGTATAAGGTATCCGAGTTCTTTGATGCCATGGAAAATGGTATACCAAAGGAAGAGAGCGTATCCCGTTTCGGCTTCGATATTAATATGATTGACTTGTCGATCAATAACCAGTGGCTAGAAGAGGCTGATTTCGAGAGTCCCTTCCGGAATCCTAATTATAATCCCGATCTAGGTTATGGATATCATACGCCTAGATTTGATAAGTACAAGAATGAGGCTTTCTTCAAAAAATACGGTATTACCAAGGAAGGAGAGGAGGCCACGATCAACAAGGATAAGTGGGAGATGAGGAAGGAATTGCTTAACATAAGCCGTAAGGCTATGGAGGATTATGATGAGCGTTTCAGGAATATCTACCAGATACCACAAATATCCAAGGGCGGAGTTGAGAGGATGGTGCAGGCCGGGGTTGACCCGAAGGCAGCCATCGGCAACGCCGTACGTGATATTGTTGGCGAGAGGGTTGATGATCCCATACATGGTCAAGGACAAGACCTAGGAGGGCTTGATGAGAACGATAACAAATATCGCATGATCCCCAAGTACTATCTGAGCAAGCTAGAGAATGCCGATGACGTATCCCATGACTTCGCGTACTCCTATTCCATGCTATCCCTTCAGGCGGCATCCTATAAGTATAAGAGAGCTGCTTTGGATGATGTTATGGGATATAGGAATATGATGCTTGAGACACAATATGATGGGGGAAAGAATCCGGAAGCCACTCATGCCTACAGGATGTTTCAGGACTGGGTTAACGCCAGTATCTATGACGTTAGGATAAACAATAAGCGGACTGAATGGAATATAGGCAATTATAAGGTCGATCTTAATAAGCTGGCCCTTATGTTTACCAAATTTGTGTCCAAATCCAACTTAGGCTTCTCCCCGTTCGTGGCGGCTACCGGTGCCCTTACCGGGCAGGCCAACTTCCTTTTGGAAGGTATGGTAGGACAGTACATAAGCAAGGACTCCATGAAATACGCTTATGGAGAAGCTCAGAAACAGTTAAGTACGTACGTGTCTGAGATCGGGGACATAAATCGTACCAATAAGTTATATGTTGTCGGTGAGGCCCTAGGTGTATTCAACGTTCGTAACCGTGTAAGATCGGCGGCATATAACAAGATCTGGAGAACCTTATTCCGGGACCTGCCGTTTAAGATGATGGAGGTTTTGAACTCTCCTTTGGACCCGCAGGTTATTATCTCGGTGATGGATGACACTCGCCTGTATGAGGGTCAGTTCTGGTCATATTCTAATTTCAAGGAGATGATGATGAATGACAGGAATATGTCCGCTAATGAGGCTAAACGTAATTGGGAGCGTTTAAGGGATTATTCCATATGGAACTTAGTAAATGTCAAGGACGGGAAGATCGTGGCTAAAAACGAGGCTAATAAGGATATTATAGACCGATACATACCTACATTGTCCAGTAGGGTAAGGAGTATGGTGCAGATCTGCGACGGCGCCTTGAACGAGCAGAACCGGGTGGGGGCTAGCCGGAACGCTATCCTTAACATGGTGCTCCCTCATCGTGGATGGTTTATATTGGCCGTGCAGCGGGCGTATAAGAAAGCTGGTTTCAATTTCCAGACCAACCAGTTCGAGGAAGGATATATGAGAACATTATGGAGATTGGCCGGAAATGTCTATGGCTCGATGTCCGAGGGTAGGATGGGGGAGGCATATGACGTGCTTAAGGAAGAGTATGATAAGCTTACCCCCTACGAGCAGATCAATATCAAGAGATCGATTATCAATATGGCGGTATTCGCTACGATGATGGCCATAGGACGGGCTTTGATGGGATATAGGGAGGATAATGAGGATAGCTGGTTCGGGCAGTTCATTACCTACATCGGGTTCAGGACGATCAATGAGATCGCTTCCCAGACATCCCCGTTCATGGAGCTTAACGCCATAGACATGCTACAGGATCCGCTGGTTACCGCCCGGAAGTTAGGTGATCTCACCGATCCCCGGAACTGGGACCCGTTCGCTACTGTCCAGACCGGTGTGTACAAGGGCGAGAGTAAGTTGTGGAGACAGCTCATGAAGTTCTCGTTTGGTAAGCAATGGTATAATATCAAGACGGCTAGGGATATTAAGCAGACATCCGACTACTGGCTGATGACCAACGGCATGACGATGGGATTCTTTCTAGGTGGAAGAAATAAGGATGAGTCCGGGGAGGACGCTAATTGGTACTTTGATAGAGGTAGATAACTGATATAGTATGACGAAAAGATAGCCAGTAAAGTTGTTTAATACAATCTTACTGGCTATTTTTGCATTCCCATCTATCCATCCCGGACGGATGGGAATAAACAATTATCAATTATGAATGCAAATGTAAGCATTTATCAAGATTCCGTGAAGGATAGTAGCGGAATTTTGACGTCTGAATCCAACGAAATGGGATTGTCTACTATTTTTAATTACAATGGGAATAATGTAGCTTTTATCAAGACCAGTTATGGTATTCTTATTAATGCCACTGATATGGCTCGCCCATATAATAAGAGACCTGTTGACTATTTAAGGCAAATATATGTAAATGAATTAGTTAGTACAATTGTGAGCCAGACACACATATCTGAGGATCAATTAGTTATAAAAATGAGAGGAAGCTCTGAAAACGGAGGAGGGACATGGTTGTATGAGGATGTGGCTATAGATTTCGCCCAATGGCTTGATGTTAAATTCAAAGTTTGGTGTAATTCTAAAATAAAGGAGCTTCTTACTACTGGTTTAGTGAAACTGCCAAATTTTAATAATCCTCCGGAAGCAGCAAGAGCATGGGCCGATGAGTATGAGGCTAGGATGAAAGCTGAGAAGGAAGTTAGATTAGCTTTGGAGGCTAAGGAAAAGATTGAGAAAGAGAAGAGGATGGTTCAAGCTGAATTAAATACAGCTATAGATACTATAAAGGAGAATGAACCGGTAATTGATATGTTTAAAAGGTCTATTCCAAGAGAGGGTGTCCTTATCCGTGAATCATCAAAATATTTTGAGCAATTTGGCTATTATATCGGGATTAAGAACATGTATCCGTTATTACAGGAATTAAAATATGTTTTTAGGAATGAGAGAGGTAGGATAGAGGCATATCAGTCCGCTCGTAATTCTGGATTAGTTACATATGGATCTGATCCTGGTGATGAATATTGGGAGGCTAAGGCCGTGACTGTTATGATAACATTAAAGGGATTTGTTAAACTGGAAGAATTGTCAAGAAAAAAAAGGAGCGTTTTTGAGAAATATGGTCGGTTCACGATATGATGCCCCTCACTGCGATTATTCTGATAAAGGCAAGGCTATTAGAGCGCTTACTGGCGATAATAGGTTCACTAAAGATATTGATTATAAAGTTTTTACCCAAAATGGTAAAAACCCTACTGAGGGAAGATCAACAATTGTATATATGATAACTGCATTTTGCGTGGAATGTTTGATAACAAGGAAAGAAAGATGAGTATAAATAAATAGTTATACCATTGATAATTAATGTAATCCAAAAATGGATTTACATAATAATAGAAGGATAGGCGATTATCATCCTATCCTTCTTATTTTCGTTATCGGTTATTATATTTATACACAAAATCATCCACATCCATATATTCACACCCGAAGTTTCCCGCCGTCTTCTTATCGGAGTCGGAGAACTGCCCTTCTTTTCCGAAAGCGTCCCCGATCATCAAGATAGTATCGTATACGATCTTTTCTTCCTCATCTTCAGCTCTTCTATTTTCATAACAATTATAATAAGTTCTTTTGTCTTAATAATACCAACATCTTATTCCAATCAACATATCCTTTATCCGTAAGTGGAGTGCCGATATTCCTATCATCTATATAATAATCACAATACACTTTTGGTGATGATGATACTGGCTCAGGATTGTAGTTTACCGAATATAGATCAATATGATTGTATCTAAACCAGTCTACGGCATCCTGTAGATATTTACCATCTCTTACCGTATATAATATCAGAAGATTCTTATCAGCCAATTCTCTCAATACTTTAGCGGCTCCGATATTGTCTCCTACATAAGGGAATGAGTCTACTACGCATGTCCCATCGAAATCTATCCCTATTATTTTCTTCATATTATATATCTTGTAATAAATACTCTTCTATTTTCTTAGCCATATCAATAAGCATCTCACATCTGAGGTCGTTAAGCTCCCTACAAAACCTCATCTCCTCCTCATGCTTTTCCTCCGGCGATCTGTTATCACTTATACTGTAGCATGGTGATGAGCATATCGGTATGGGCTTCATGGCATCTATGGCTAATTTGATAGCCTTTTCTTTGATATCGCTTATATTAATTTCTTTTTGCATCCAGATCATACCGCTATTATGGCAATCAGGGAAATCGATATGATCAAAGTCACGTATTGAACAACATCCCTCGTTATAAAAACAACATCCTGTACAATGATCTTCTTTTATCTCCGGAATAGCCACGTATGTCTTTCCTTCGTATATTCTAACTTCTCCCTTTCTTACCTTATTCGTCTTATTCATCTTATCAAATTTTTATATCCTATTTTCTTTAACTGCTCTTCGGTAGCTTTCTCCTTCGGGAACTTCCCGTGCCATTTTCCGGGTACCACGACATCACGGCCGTCAGGGCTGGTAGCTAGCCTCCCGCATTCGCTGCACAGCCCCATGCCCTTGTACGGCTGTAGTTCCTTGGCATAGTCAAATTCATCCACCATATACTCGTTTGTCAACATCCAGTAACTAGACGTAGCGGTATTATCAACGCAACCGCATTTAGCGCATACAAATAAGCTCATATTTTAGTATCGTTAAATGTCGTTATCCTTATCATCGTCAATCCTCTCCACTTTAATTGTTCCCATATCGCCTGAAGGTAACGTGATATCACTATACACGTTATTCCAGTCCTCGTCAATGGCCAATTGATGTAATATCGACCTATATATCTGGTAGGTGTTACCGATAAGTCTCTTCCTGTTTATCTTATCCTTACTGCCTCCATCGTACCCTATATGCTCAAAATCCTCAAGATCTGGGAACAACCTTCTTCTTATCGCTCGTGAGTTATTGACTATAAAGCTTTTTATCCCCAGCGATTCCGTCCTATCCATATCATCTATCAATGTATCTGTTGTATGCTGTAGATCCATGTCACCCGCCGCAAATCTACTGATGTCTTCCACACATTGTGAGATCAACATCAGTTGCTCCCTTGTTAAGGTTATTTTGTAAAGTTGTTTATTATCCATGATTATCTGATATTAATTTTTTCTTGGTATATAATTACCCTATTTTATTAATTTTATTATCAATACAGTAAAGTTAAATATTGTACATACTATGGACATCCATAATGCCATACTTACCATAAATCCTAGGCTTTTAGGTATAGGATCTATTCTTCTGAATGTTAAGATCATGTATATAAATGTCTTTATGTTCATAATTTACGATATTTTTCTATATAGTTAACTATCAAATCTTTAACTCCTTTTGGAACATCTACCAGTTTGAGATTACCTTAGAATATGTTCTTGCCGTACTCATCCATAATCTCCCCGAATGAAGGATTCATGACTCTTGTTGACATAGATATCGGTTGATCAGTGTCAAATTTGATAACGATCTTCTTCCCGCCGTTTATCGCCTTTTTAAAAGCCACGTAAAGCTTTCGACCTTTTATTATATCACAATTCCCTTTCATGATATTAGACATATGTATGACATATTCTTTCTTCACATCTCCGGGGTTGTCCATAAGCTTAAGATCTCCTCCCGTATCTCTCCATTTCCTGAAGCACGAGAAACATAAACTATGATTTGCCTTGGCGTGTCTAGGTATCATCCTGCTGCTGCCGGCTGGGATCGTATCGCCACAGCAGATACACGTCCTATCCTTGTTGGTGCGCATCGGCACATAGCTCTTTATCGGGTATTCTTTTCTTTTATACATCTTCTTCTGTTTTCAAAATTATCATCACCATACTCATAATTAGGACAAGCTTTGTTGCTTGGTCGTCTAACATAAGTCTTTTGCTTCCTGTTATATTTACTGTTAGGGTTTATATAATGGTCACACACTTGCCAAATAGAGCAACATACTTTCCCGTATCTTTTCGCCCAATCATTATCATGCAGATGTACGCATGTAGAGCAAGTCGGATTCTTAAGCTTATCCTTGTTATCATCTATGATCTTATTGACCCGATCAAGAATAACATGCATTTTTTCAATATTTATGACGTTAAACGCGTCTGGTTTCGGAAGATATGTCATCGAGCTTATATCTATGTCCATTTCCTTGGATTTGTTGTAAGCCGATTTGTATTTCCTTACCATCAAATCTTTTAACTGATTTACCTTCTTCTCATATGTTCCCATGTCTCATTCGGTTTTCCATCCCTGTTTCCTTAATAAATCCACCATCATCCCTTTTATCTTAGGGCTAATGGCTTCGGTAAGTATATCAGCGGCCAAATTGATAGAGAAGCTGGTCATCCTAGACTCCCCTATATATTTCTCGCTGGTAACTTCTTTCACATAGTCGTGAATATCCTTAATCATCTCATTTTGAGATCTTAGGAGATCCAGTATCTCATCGAGTTTATCATCCATCTTTTTTCTCAAATACACCTGACAATAACCAGACAATCACTATCAAAAAGAAAAATAACCCAAGAGCCTCATCCGGGTAATCATGTATAGCTTCTAAAATTTCCCTCATAACTTAACATCCATTTTGTTGATTATCTTATAAAATATATCCCTAATTACTATCGATTTTGTAATTATTTAATCATACTTGTCTCCTCTTCTGTATACTAACGCTACCCAACAGTCGTATTTTTTGCTGTATCCTATAAGAGGGACATTAGCCATAGGCGGATTATCCTCCGTTTTGTACCTTATTCTTGCTGTTTGTTTTATACTCATATAATCCATTTTTTAATAATGTTGTTATCAGTGAAAATAATGTATCTATAAGATGTTTCTCCTTTCCCCAATATATAGGAATATCATCTATATCCCTATATAATGCAAACCATGCGTTTTCTAGCTTATAACATTCGAATGTAGAACCCTCTATCTCATATGGGAGTAAATTCAGTAACGTCCCTACATCCCAAACAGGATTGGATATATCCGGGGTAACAGCCTCGATCAACCCTATACGACCAGCGTCATCCTCCATAGAATGCAATGAGTCAAGGTACTTGTCTCTGAAGCCGATGGCGGTGGAGATAGGGAGGCCGGCCTCGACCAGCATCCTCCCCTGTTCTTTTGTGGTGAATATTCTTTCCTTCATAATTTCATTTTCCTTTCTACTGTAACTATCGTATCATTATGCCATCCCCCATGAGCCACTAGAAGAATCTCCTGCTGCTCGAAACCAAGCCCTGCCCCTATACCGCCGGAGTTCCACGCGCAGGTAATGACCACCCCGCCCTTCTTGGTGATCCTAGCTATCTCCTTCTTCTGCCTAGCCCAGTAGCTGGATTGCGTTGTTTGCATATCAACAGCACCTCCAAGTCTTTTATACGACTCAGATACCTGTCTCGCAGAATATGGTGGATCATATAATACCATATCAGCTATATTATCATCAAGATGACACAAGAAGTCCGTGGCGTCTTTATGATACATAGCCTTAGTCTCAGGATCAAGATCGTTGGTTATCGTCCCTATATCGCTGTTTCTGGCGAATGGATCTACTATAACCATTCCGTCTTTTTTATATCTATCTATAAGTTCCCTTATCGGTCTTATGCTGAATGTCTCTTTATTCGGCATCGACCATGTCTTGTTTATGATCATATCGTTGCAATTGTGTTCTAAATTTTACCTACGCTCAATGCTTTTAGCAAATGGGCTATCGCATCCACTGTCCATCCATTACCCGCTAAGGCGTTCAGATATCTTCCGGGCGGTAATGATGATATCACGTTATCTTTCATGACTGTTGTAAGGCAATTACTTTTCTTAATAGAGGTAGTATTCTTGTCTTTTCTTACTTCCAGACATTGTATGATTTTCACGTTCTTGTCATAGTCCTTTCGGTGTCCGTCCTCTCCTATCCTTCTACCGACAATGACTCCTATATATCTTCCTCTTATGGCTTCCGGATTCCAGCCCTTGTCATGCTCTAAAATATCATCCAACGATATATGTTTGTCTTTCGGCATTTTTACCGGCCAATTACACCAATAAAGACGATGCCGGGTCTGTGCCGAGACCAAGGCGCTATCGATTTCTACAGGCTCTACGCCCAGCTCCTCCGTTATCACTCGGCGATGCTCGTCCCGCATCCGGACGTTCTCGCCCAAGAACAGGATCTTACCTTTGGTCTCCTTCTTTAAATGCCTTACGATGTCCGAGAAGCAAAAGAAAAGTCTCCCCCTTGCGTCCATGAATCCCTTACCCTTACCTGAGCTAGAGAAACTCTGGCAACAGAACCCTCCCATGACCCCCATGTTCTCCAGTTATTGACATCTCCTAACCGGATAATATCAGGGAAATGCTTCTGGCTCACCTTTATGCATGTATTGTCTATCTCCGAGGCGTAATAAGCATCTATAGGTATGCCGGCTCTTTGTAACGCTAGATACCCACATGATATTCCGCCAAATAATGATAATACTTTCATATTGTTTATTTATTCTCAGGCCTAAAAATATCCTTTGCGATCATATCAAGGGAGATTTTATGTATCTTAGGTAAGACCTTAACCAATTTTATACCAAAATTTTCGCCTCTCTTAACAAACGTCCATTTACCATATATGATTCCATGCATCATGTTCTGTATTACTTCCTTACTGTCTGTCAAGAATACTTGGTAATAGACACTTTTGGCATAATTAAAATCCTCTCCATGATCATTCGCCGGTCTTAATATCATTACAGCCGAAGAGCGTCCACGAACGAATCCGTGTATCTCAAGGCATTCCTCGAACTCATAATTATCACGTTCCTCGTCATGATCATCTTCAACCCACTTACATGGTTTCCCATCTTTAAATGGGATTCTTAACTGTTTCTTTGTCATAATTGTTTTTTATATTAATTGTGATATTACTCTAATAGCATAGAAGGAAGCGCTCTTTCTCTCATCATTTGGATAAAACTCATTCCCGTTATAAGTCACTAACCATGCTTTCTCATAATTATATTGAGTGCTAGTCCAATAACTTGTAGCGCCTTCGTCTATATCTAATCCATCGATAAGAGACATGCATCTGTTAATCTCATCTAAATTATTTATGATCTCCATCCATTCTCACACTGATGCTAGATATCCCATTTGCCCGTTCTTGAATTGAGTAACAGTACATTCATAAGCGGCACTAGCATGCGTATATTCCGCAATACTTTGTGTGTTTTGAAATCCATTAAAATCTTTTTTGGCTTCATTACTTGATGTTATTGTAGTCACTCCTTGGATCAATCCAGTCGTATTAGATCAGCTTCGATTCTTAATCTCAATACCTGAAATAACGAAGCTGCTGTTGTCGCTTATCAACGCCATTCCCACGGCGTCGTTTCTCCACGAATAATTCCATTTATCACGAGTATATAACTTGCCATTAATATGTAAGATATATATACCGTTTGAAACGGTTTGACCGCCTATCATCCTTCTTCTCATATTCTTCTACCTTATTGATGTATGTTTATAATTCTAAGTTTATCATATTCTTCAGTAAGAATCCCATGATCAAACAATTTGTTAACGTCTATTTCAAAGTCCCTATATTTGTCAGTTATATTGTTATCAGTCCACATGTTCAATATCCCCTTATCATCCAACTACATATGGATAAAGCCTTTTGTCACCTTCTTTCCGGCTTTAAGAGCCTCTACGTCTTTATCGGTAATCTTTTTCATGCTTTCAACATTTTATCGATACAATTAAATTCATCTTTCATCCTGATCTTTATGCCCCCATATGATAATTCCTTATGAGCTGTGACAAAATAATCAACCGCATCTTCATCTAATAAACTATGCGGACACCTTTCCCATACAGGACTTTGATCTAGATGATCCCATGTAGCTATAAGTAACTTATTCTTGTCATTATCAATGGCTATTTTATATGTCCCTATAGTGGCCTTACGTTTAATGATCGCTCCATTTAACATCTGCTTCTTAGCCCAGCTCCATGAACCTCTCAACCCAAATGTCCTTATAACCCAGTCATTTATCTTCTTCATTTCAAGTTATTTGTTAAAAGCGTAATATAAATATAAATACATAAATTGGATAGGGCTATTCACCATACCCTTATCAGTAGGCTCGTCATACTTGTCAAGCCAAAGACGAAGCGCTTCCCAATCGATATCCTTATGGTCACAGACCATGCAGGCTAGGTTAGCCCCGAACAGATCCCCTCCGCCACGTAAAGACTCGTTAAATCTCTTGGCTAGCCTTTTCTTGAATCCTTTATTGTACCAAATACCGGAGGTAGCGGCATAACAATAATAAGCGTTGTATTTCATTTTCACACCCATCTTCTCAAATAAAGGCGTATGCCATATCCGGTCAAGGAAGAATACTATTCCACGATAGATAAAGGTTCGCAGGTTCTTTCTGTATCTTTTCCCCATGAAGTTATCCACACAAGATATAGTTCCGCCTGAATAGTACCAGTTATTGGCGCCTCTCTTAACCTTATCCGTCATCTTGAACTTATTTTTCCTATCCTCTACCCTATCCCAAGGCTTTAATTTATCCTCGTTAAATGTTGGACAATAATGATAGTAATGATTGATCCATGAAAGGTATGGGTTGTATATCGTGTATCCATTATCGCTGACATACGAGTTTATATCATATCCAAGTTCTTTGGCTAGAATAGACCCTTCATCAGCTAATACCTTCAATATCGGGTTCAAGTTCCATATCTGGTCTTGGCTGACGAACATCGAGTAGCATGGATCCTCATCCTCCCCATACCATCCTCCCATACCGCTCACTATTTTATCCAAATCAAGTGAATAATCTTTCCCGGATAAAAAATCATCTCTAAGAAAAAAACCTCTATATGGGATCATGTCATATACACCCGGTTGATCCTCAAACATATGTTTAGCGTTCTCGGTCAATCTGATCAATGTTTGCAAGGCAGAAGATATATCTATGGGCGCATATTCACACCCATAGACCTTATTATTTATCCAAAGATATTGAAGAAGCTCGGCTATGTTAATAGTCCCATCCTCTACATATCCTGTCTTGTTATCGAAATTTATTTTGGCTAGAGGTATATTACTCCCTTGTGGTTGGTCACTTTTTTCATTACAACAATGCACGAACCTGTCAAAGAATATATCTTTCCAACCAAAATATTTATCCCTTATCGTCATAAGCCTATTTCTTGTCGTATAACGACATGACGTTAATAAGATCAGCCTTTCTAACCATCCCCTCAAGTTTGTTAAAGCCATCCATATTATCTCCACTGATGATGATAGTAGGATATACCTCTATACCGTACTTGGATATCTCCTCCTCCGTGGCCTTGTTCTCCGGGATCTGGTTCAACGTAACCTCACCCTCATACTCCTGTAACGTGTTGGCGATAATATATCGCATGTAATCGCTGTACTCAGCGTCTTTCTTCGTGAAAAAATCAATTCTTACCATCTCAAATAGTTTTTAATCTGTTAATAATCAAATCAGCAGTAAATATAGCATTATCTATCTCATCTACACCCATCTTCCTTCCATCGAAACTGTTAGATAATAAATCTTTCACGATCTGATATCTTCTCAACTCCCAATCTATGTCTATATCAAAATTAAGATGCCTTACACAATCATAATCCAGCTCCTTACCATTCTTATCAAGGTACTTAACTATCGGGAATGAAGTACCATTGTCAATAGTACGTGCGATCACATTAATGTACCTACCAGTCCTTTTGTCAATAGCTTTTAATTCCTCGTCTACTATTATTTCTCTTGATCCTTCCATTCTATTAACCCTTTGTTATGTTTATCGTAATATAATAACGCTATGGCATTCCAGCACACTGCCGCCAGATGCATGAATCCCTCCTTGTCATATCTCTCTCCCTTTACATAAGCGACCAGATGCCTGTGGAGCGCCCCAAAGTAACGATTAAAACCATTAGGTATATCTTGCCATGAATTATCGGCGTACTTCTTGGCGCCTTTCGTATATACCTCTACGATGTTTTCTATCTCAGCCAAAGGAAGGAGGTCCCACCTAAGCTTACCGTCGGCCCGGTCGTCCTTGCCGCTGCCGTCTTTCCCTACGAGCGGCCCGCTTTCCACCACTGCGTCTCCTATTTTTGGCTTCCCGAAATTCATCGCCTCATCTGCCGTCTCATCATCAACAAGCCTTAATTTGATAGCCCTGCTTAACGAGACAACCATCTCCTCATCAACCCAAATGAATTTATATGTATCATCAAATAACGGTTCTATTTTCATCATCCCCGTATTGTCCGCGGTCTCAAGTACCTCAAATATCTCACCACCATAAACGACCTTGTCGTATTTGCTAAATTCCTCTTTCATTTTAAATTTCTTTATATTAATAAAACTCACTTAAATCCCTACATTCTGGTGTCTCGCCTGTCATAGAGTGAAGCTCACCAGATGATAGATATACGCAATTCGAGGTCTTCCCGTCCCTCCACTCGCTTTGCTTCGTAATTCCACAAATAGCGCAGCGTTGGACCCCCGGGCCTGCCTTTACCCACGAGTGCCGTACGCTCCTTTTCCTTGTCCTGTTGGTGTCATTAAGCTTTCTCATGATCAATCCTCCAAGGCCGTTACAATTTTATCTTTCCCGATAATAACCTCATTCCCGCTTCTTACGTCGAAGCATTTCTCTCCTTCCGCTTCCTTGAAATAAAGGGCTCCATTGTACTCGAACAAACCGAAGCCGTAATCGTCTAGCTTCATTTCGTTAAGTCTCTTGAATTTGTATATTTTCCCCATATTTTCTGTATTTTTTATATTTTGTATTACTAAACACATCAAAAAGATAGATAAGATCGTTACTATTATCCCTCCATAAAATTCAGTAGAATCATCCTTCTTATTCCCTTCTATTATCAAATAGATAGAACCTGCCATTATTATAAAGGCAAAGACTAACCCTATCATAACATTTTTCTGTTTTTTAGAAACTCCATCATATCCTCTGCGCTAAGCTGGAAGCCTGCCGCCGCCTTATGACCTCCTCCCCCGGGATAGGCTTTATGTGCCAGCGCCGAGACATCCACCTCCTCTTTGGTGGTATAGAATGAACATCTAAAGAATCTTCCGTTCCAGCAAAATGGCATCATCAGATCATGTCTCTTAGGGTTATACATAGATTCAAATGTAGTAGAGTTAAACTCCGTAGTATTCATACATATCGCCTTGTATCCAAATATATCTGCCTCGAATGAGAACATCTTCATCTCTCCTCTGTTTTTCTCAACGATATACTCCAGTATCGCCTCCCCGTTCCTTATCATGTCATATATGAAGTCATGATCGCCGTCCATGACACTTGCCGCCATATCCACGTCAAGACCACAATATCCTCTCATCCCATATTGGAATGAAAGAACGTCACTCCACTCGAACCGGTCGCGATCCCATACATCATAAGCACTCAATAATTCTACCACATTAGGAGTTTTGATGTCATCGAAAAGATATTCCCACGTAAGCTCACAGGCCGCCGTCCCTATACACCTCTTGCCCTTTACCTCGTAATCCCTCATATCGTCTATGGCTGTCTTATGATGGTCTATCCATATGACATCTGTACCTTTATCCTTCCACTCATCGAAAAGGAATCTTGTTCTGTTTCCAAATGACACGTCAACTACAAACACCTTATCATATTTATTCACGTCAGGTATTTCCTTGCCGTAATTGTAAGGAAGAAGATCAATGTCTTCCCCTTTGAAATACTTTTTTACTATAGCCGCTGACATTACTCCGTCAAGATCAGCCTCATGATATATACATCCTGTCATAATCTGTTGTTTTTGATTAAAAAATCTATGTATTCTTTTATATCCTTGTTCCTGTCATTATCCCAGTCAAATGTCTCGTTTATGAATTTGAAGTACGATACTGGGATCGAATGCAGCATCCATCCACAATATTTCCCGAATGTCATTACCGTAGAGCCAAGGGGATGATCCGGCCTCCCGGGTACAGGGGAGGCGGTAATGCCCTGCGCCAGCCCCCTCCTTCGATCTTTCTTGGCGGCTTTGATATCCAGATCCGTTTTCGTTACCTTACCCCCCATCGGGATATTGGTAATTAGTTTATCGCCGATAAACATCCCCCATCCATATCCTTTGTAGTTCTCTATACTAAGTTTCCTTATATCGCCGAACCTTGACGAGTTGTTGCAACAATCAACGACTAATGCGCTATCCTTACCGCCCTTTATCCTGACCGCCCTGCCACAATTACCAACTATAGCTACGTCCCCTCTTCTTCGAATAATTATTGTACCTATTCTATTCCTGACGCACCATACTTTCTCATTCTCATTGGGAATATCTATTTTCATCTTGGCTCTACTATATATATATTTACCTACTTTTTCTTGATCTTTAGCATTTTGACCATCTATACATATGTAATTTTGTTTTTTGAAATATCCTCTATAAACAAATCCTGTCTTTGTTATCTCCTTATGAACACAACATCTATATCCTCTTGTAACAGCTAGTTGTTGTATTCTGTCTGCATATATTTTATTGTTTTTAAGACATATTGTATACCCTCTTCTTTTATAACTACCCATGTCTTTCTTCTTTAGACCATCTCCTTTATCTATAGCATCTAACAATATATCAAACTGTCTTTCGCTTAAATGATCGTATATACTACCGCAATTTTTATCTATAAAATCTCCAAGATATTCCCATCCATGTTTATCTTTTTGATCTTTTATAGGCATTCCTTTTGATATTTTAAAATGAATCATATCTTCATAATTAGCTAATTCCCCTTTCCTTTTAAGCCTTATCTTATTATATTTCATTCCGCATTCCTTGATTGTATTTTCTATGTCATCAATTATATCCGGGTGTACAAGAGACTGGGCTATTGTGATAGAATTATTATACTTACTTAAATTACCATCACTTAAGAAATAACCAAGAAATTTTATATCGCAATCTCTCAAAAAAGGATAATCTCTTTTTCTGTCAACTCCAGCTACTGGTATATAGAAAGATGTTCCTCTTTGATAAGACTTTATCGCTTCCTCTTTTTTGTATGGATACCCATTTTGTTTATCCCATTTATTTTTCACTAGAAGATCATGATCTTCTGTTACCCTTAAATTTGCATGACGACTATTAAATGTTACAAACCTTTCACCATCATAAACATCCCTATATACAATATCTTCAATGTTTACCCAATATATATCACCATTATCATATGATGCCACAATATCATCTTTTGATATTTCATGATATTTTAAAAACCCTCTTTCTGTTAATATCTCTGTTTCCATATCAAGACACGCCTGATACCATGTGGAAAAAGAAAACGTGGGTCTTCCAAACATCACGCAATCTAGACCCGGATGATCGAATCCCGTACCGAGGGCGGAATAGTTGAACACTACCTTCGTCTTACCCGACTTGAACCCCTCGACTATAGCCTCCCGCTGTTTCTTTGGTGTGCCTCCGTGAACCACCTCCGCCATGCCGGCACATATCTTGGCGTTCATCCATTCGGCGGCCGTATCGCAGCTCTCAACAGAATCCATAAATACCAATATAGACTTACGGCTATTCTTTAACATCATTAATCGGCGTAAAATAAGGTTGTTTAAGCCGTTTTTTCTCACCGCCTCACTAATAGACTCGGCCGTATATTCGGAGCCGTTAGAATTAAGTTTAAGGGCATCTCCATTGAAATCCCATGTCTCATATTTAAGAGGTGTCCAAAATCCTTGCCTTATCATCTCCTCCACCTGTATGACATGGATTAGGTTCTTGAAATATACCGGTCTCATACGAGTGATGAAATTAAGCTGGGAATATGACACCTGCCCTATCGACATCGTTTTAAGCCTGCATGGTGTAGCGGTAAACCCTATCACCTTTCTCGGCTTCAGCTCATTCATGAATGTCATAAACTCACTGCCATCCTCAGGACTGTATCCGGCATGAGCCTCATCTATCAACACGTTCCTGATCCCCATCTCCTTAAGCTGACCAACAACCTTCTTGATAGACCCTAACGTGGCGTATATCATGTTAGACAGCTCTTTCTTTCCACAGGAAGCGGAGTAGATGGTAGCCGGTATGCCATACGACGTTATCTTGTTGTGGTTCTGTTGCAGCAATTCTTTTGATGGTTGTAAAATCAGCGTCTTATCTCCCATCAATCTAGCCGCCTCTGCTATCAGCAGTGACTTACCGCAACCTACAGGACCTACGATCAATACCGGATCATGTCTATCAGAATTTATGTAATCGGAGATACTTTTAACACACTCCTCTTGATATGGTCTTAATTTGTAAATCATTTGGATTTGTAGTTATCAAAAACGTCTTTTATGTACTCTAGTCTTATAGGGCATTCCCGACCATCATCCATCTTCACCATCAAAGTCTCCTTGGTCTTGCTTATGGCTATCACCTCTCCTACTCCTATCTGGGTATGGACTATATCGCCTAGCTTTATATTACATTTGATCATGGTTAAGCTTTTTATTAAATTCCTCTATCTTGCTCCTGTCTGTCTCCTTGGTCATCTTAGCCTCTTCCTTAAACATATCATACCCTTCCCGGATATTGTCGCCAACCATATTCTCTATCATCTCCCTTAGCTCATCGCTTCTTACGGCAAAAGATATCTGGAACGATTTACTTGTGCCTTTCATCAGGTAATCAATCTCCTTCTTACATTCTGCCATTAACCGATCCAGATTATCAAACTTAACGAACTTGGAGTTGCCATTGGCTTTTCTTACCCCATCCTTGAAATCCTCCAATATCCCGTTAAATACATCCGCCATATACATCATGGAATGTAGCCATACCAGCATATTGAATTTATATTCATTATCAGCATTATTCATCAAGCCTATCAAAGACTCACTTTTTGTCAACATGATTTTAGATTCTCGATCTACGATATCCTTTATCTCTTGCCGGTATTTCATGGCGCCAACGAAATCCATCTTAGAATAACATTCATTTGATTTCTCTACCAATTTCCTGATATCCTTTCTAGACATCAGAAGATCCAATACCTGTTTTTCTCTTTCGTTTTTATCCATAATCATTTATTTATTGACACAAATATAATTAAAGCCTAGATATTTACCTAGGCTTTTTAATAAAGTTAATCTTTTTTATTCTTTCTTTTTGACTCATCCCAATCCGATGAATACCTACATGTGTTTTGTTTGTGGATTGAGAAATCGCACCAAAAACACAAGGGCTTGGGGCGGGGTTCAAGGCAGGCCGGCTGGCGTCCCATGAGGTAGCGCTTCTCGTACTTATACCCCTGTTTGGCGTCGTCCCAAACGTGAGCTTGATAGCTATCTATTTTATTTGTCTCGAAATCATACATATCAAGGAGAATATCGTTAAGTTCCTTGACCGATCTCTCTACCTTTTCCTTATCTACCTTCACGTTTTGGTTATCCAACATACGGGTAAAAAAATAGCTACACATATCTGGTAATACCTTATACTTCCTGTATATGTAAAAGGCGTATATCGGATGCTGGAGATTGTGAAGCAGCTTATCCTCATCGAATAACTTTCTCCCGGACTTCCAGTCTATCGTATACATGGCTATCCTGTCTTTTGTCTTATACTCTCCACGCCAGTCCACCGATCCTATGATATGTACCTTATCGTACGTCACGCCATCCAAAGTAAGGGGCTTGGGTAGCTTATAGGGCAGGACGAAGTCCTCCTCCACGCCGGCCGGTCTCGACCCCCGGATCACCTTCTCCATTGGCGTAAGATCCGACCACATTTTCTTATAGTTGCCAGCAGCATCCTTCTCAAACAACCCCACAATCCATCTTATTAACCTAGCCGCATGTTGCATGGACTCGATCTGAGATTTTACGCTATCAAAAGGTATCTTCTCTATATCGGCGTAATAGTTAAATGCCTTACTCATGTCCTCATAAGAAGGTCTGCATCCGTTCTTGAAGAAATACTCCATCGTCTGGTGGATAACCGTACCATATGACGTAGCCTCATGCTTCTCCGTGGATCTGTGACCCTCCACGTAAGTCTTATACCATTTGTATGGACATTGGACGAACGTATCTATCTGGGAGTATGAGGCGGCGAGGACCTTCTTCCCGTCTATGACCTTACATAACAAATTATTCTCCGGTATTACCATAAAGCTTATCTATGTTTATGTCATGTCCGTATAAATCCATTAACAGGTTTTGTAGATGGTGAAGATTCTTAATCTGAATAGGATCGCTTAGATCGTCTTCCAGATCCCTAAGGCTAAGATAATACCCATCATCAAAAATCTCTATAGATATTCCGTAGCCTCGATATACATCCCGCCCCTTATCACGCTTGAAATAGATAGTATCAAGTATATTATCATTTATCTCAATAGGCATGACATCATCTTCCCCGGAATACCATTTCATTATCCCGTCATCAACCTCACGTTCAAGGACCAATGACTTACTTTCATTACGAATACCAGTAACGCACCCTACTCTCCATATATTGCCAGCCTTGTCTTTTACAAGATCCCCTATCCTTAGTTCTTTAGCCGAAATCATACTCATCCTCCTCATTGTGATCGTCATCGCAATCATCGACAAGAGGGGTTTCTAGCCCCTCTTCCCAATCGTCATATCCGAAATCCATTATTTGTCCTTAAAATAAACATACAACATATCAGTTAAACTTCCTACCGTTATTTCATCGCAAGGGGTATTGCGAAACACCTCATCTGGTATGTATTCACCTGTCATCTTTTCTATATCCATTATCACTTCAACAAGATCCAATGAATCCATAGCCATATCGGACGATAGGTTACTATCTTCCTTTATGTCTTCAATATCATCAAACTCAGATGTTTTCGCAAATATTGCGTCTATCACTACTTCTAATACTTGATTTCTTTTCATAACTCTTAAATTGACATTTTTAATCTTCTACCTAATTCTTTTTTTATATCTGATATTCTTTCGATGTCCATCTTAACATCTCCAGTAATAGTATACTCCTTATCCATCTTCCTTGGAGGATCCGGGAGTCGGCTTACGGCGAACAACCATGCCAGTTCCTTGTTCTTGTTCTCCCTAAGATACAGATCGGATGTCATGCCATACATCTTTATGATCGTATCGAATAACGTTGATTCCGATAAGCTCATATGTACACTATAGACGTTTGACGGCTTCCATATCAAGTTATCCAACCTCATCGTATATTCACGTTTAAGGTCTATATGGGATATTACGGCCCTTACTATAGGTTCTTCCTTGAAGTTGGTGTTAGCCACAAACCAGATAAGCCTTTTTTCCACCTCCTTGATAGCTCCTGTATCCTTACCCATATCGTTATATACCCCAACGATACGGTCCCGGATCCCCTCGACCTCCGGTGTCAGACCGGGTGTCTCTATCAGCATCAGCAGCGATCCTCCCCTTGGCGTTATCTTCCACTTCCCATTCTTCTGAAGCTCAATATAACCAGATGCTTTATAACTATCTATTTTCTCCTTTGGAATGGTGTTAGCCATCTCTTCTTTCTGCCGGATCATCAGAAGATACCCGACGTCAGACATCGTTAATCCTGATGTCATCATCTGCTCGAAATTTATATACATACGTAAACAAGTTAAAATATTGACCTGATCTTTCTACTTATTCTCTCTAATATATCAGAATGATCATTATCGCTATATATGTCTATCAATGTCTTGAGTATGCACAGCCTTTTATCTCGTTCATCCCAGTCAAACCAAAAGCTATTGAGATGCTTATCTATAGGTTTAAACATCCTTAACTCAGGTATAAGCTCATATGCCAGATCATCATCATGCGCTAATCCAAGCATATCCGCCGATTCGACTATAGCTATACACATGCAGCTCTCGCTGTAATTCTTTATAGAATCATAAGCCTCTGTCAATACCCTAAGGCCGTCTGCTTTCGATAATCTCTTTCCCTTTTTCACATTGCTTTACCGTATAAGATTCATTAGCCATACCAACCCTACCAACTGCTATAGATTGATTTATTGATTGATTAAGATGCCCTATAACCGACATCTTGGCTCTAACCGTATTAGCGCATCTTAGAAGGATTCGATAGTCCTCTAAAGCCCGCTCGTACCTTACATCCACCCTGGCTCTTTTATCGGCGTCGGTCATACTCTTGCATGTCCCGTCTTCTCTCAGGCTTATAGCGATCTTATCCCGTATGATCCTGATATCATCCTCGGCTATCACCAGCTCAGCATCAAGAACACCTTTGTAGGAGCTAAGAAGATCCTCTACCGCTACAACCTCCCGCTTCAGATTCTCCAACTCCAATACCATAGAGTTGTCGTTCATCCTCTTATACTCCTGAACTTTTTTGGATACCTCCTCGCAGATGTTAATGATCTCCTTTTCCCGTTCCCGATTGATGATATACCTAATGCTGTATTCAGACATCTCCTTTAAATAGGATATAATTTCCCGTATGCCCATCTTATTCTCGGTGGAGAAGTTGGCTTTTAACAACATCTCCATGCCTTTCATAATAACAAGCAAATAATTCTTTCTAAGTCTCATGATTAATATGGTGTTTCGTCATGTACTACATTAAAATCATCGCTAGGCGGTATGTATTGCTGCTCCAATGGAATACTGGGAGGCGGGGGCGGTAGCGTAACGACTGTCGTGTCCGGCTTGCCGCTACCCACAGGGGCATCCGAGCCTCCTGGTCTTTCTTGGCGCACCACCCCTCCATCAGGATAATATCGCTCATATCCTTTCATAATATCTACATGTATCGCATCAATCTCCTCTAATGATCTTTGACGGACTTTTACTATATGATGGAATATAAGTCCATCTACACGGAAAGAGCGCCTTGATTCACTCTTAAAACGTTCCAGATCAGGATACCAGCCTTGCGGGAATTGCATGTATGATGAATATCCGTATCTTTTTGGGATATTCAACGCTACCATAGCCGTACACAATTGCCCCAATGTGTCTGATTGATAGAAATCAGATTGTTTTGGCATATGATCCTTAGGATCCCGTCTTCCCTCAATATCACGGTTAAGTTGTGATATTATAAGAAAGAATATATTGGGAAAAGTTCTTTTAGCTATATTACACATGGTTATCAGACTATCTATATTCCTCTTAGCGTCACCCGTGCCTTGTATAAGAGCTGTATGATCTATGGATACAAATACCATTTTCTTATCCTTGTTCGCTGGCATATAACTATTCCATAAGAAGTTCTGAAGCTCGTCTACTGTCGATGGTTTAGGAATGTATGTTATTCTGCTGGAGTTTTCCTCCTTAAGACATTTCTGCATTTCCTTTATCTCTTCATCAGACATCTCGTTAAGGAGAATATCTTGTATATCCTTTCCCATTTTTTTTGATAGTGAACGTAACATCAAATCCTCTGGATTCATTTCAAATTCACATCTGAGCCATACATAATCATCAGCTTGGGGATTGATATTAACATTCATTACATTACTCATAATCTTCTGAGCCAAATAAGACTTGCCCACTCCGGGCCTAGCGCCGATAGCCACCGCATGTTGTGGGTAGAACCCGCCCAGCAACGCCTTGTCAAGATAAGCGTATCCAGTACGAGCCGGGAGAAGCTCTCCCGACTGATACTTTCTTATCCTCTCATAGGCATCCATGATAATCTCCTTGGATGACCTCCATATCCTATCCTCACTCATCCTCTTGCGTTTCTATCGCCAGCCGTATCGGATTTAGACCCTCTGTTAGCTGAGCTTGATTTATATCTAAGCCCTTTAGCCGTATGGCATAAATCCTTTCCCTTCCGATAGGCTTTACCTTTCAACTTATCGGTCTTGTAGTTCTTGCGACCCAACTCCCGTCTCTTGGCTTTCTGCTCAGGGCGGGCGTTGATCTTCTTATCCGTCTCGGCTTTCTTTCTTCTGGCCTCCGGATGTGTCCTATAGTATTCAGTCGATCTCCCCATCCTCGTCCTCCTCGTCATAATTATAATCCTCTACGATAATATCCTCTCCATCTAAATATGAGGCTTTATCTCCGAGTCTGCTTCTCATGCTCTCGTAAGGATCATCTCCGTCCTTTATCTCCCACACACATACGTATGGACCTATTATATCACTAAGCATCTCTGCCCGGTTCTCGCTGATGCCTTTTTCTATCATCTTATCCTTGCAATAAGATTTGTTGTACACCGATCCTCCAACATAAAATTCTGTTGGCTTATGAATAAAAATTACTTTCATTTTTTATTCTATTGATATTATTGCCCAAATTTATTTGTTTTCACCTACATAATCTCCATAACTCATGTCTGTATCACAGACTACCGTATTGGTTGTATTGTCTACCACATGAAACAGAAACTCCGGGCATCCGTGGCAGGCGTTACTCCCGATCGCCACCGCTCCGTGCCTAGAGCAAGCCTTACCTATCGTGGTACCCTCATGTATCTGTATATGGTTCTTCCCATATACCTTGATATGTCTCATAACATTAAGCAATGATAATAAGGACATCTTATACGGAGACACATGCTCTTCTGGTATTCCTAGCTCACTGGATAACTCTTTGTAAAAGTTTTTCCTTTCATAACTCGACTCTTTCAAGAACCTATCGATCTCAATAGCTGTTATATCCATGGCCCTAAGAAGCTCTGGTTTCGCCAATCTCCCTACTGGTTTACCCATCGAATCAGACCTCATCCAAGCCCCACACTTCTCGCACCCTACTTGCTTCCCCTCTACCGTATTTATCATAGTGGACGGGTTCTTGCAGTATGGGCATATGGACCCGTTTAACATAGCTTTCTGGGCTAAAGACAATTCTTTCATACCGTCTCCTCCATCTTAACATTAAATAGATTGCAGAATCTATTAAAATTCTTGTTTTCTATTTTCATGTCCTCCTCATACCTGTCAATTGACTTGATGAAATCATTGTAACAGTCCTTGCACATCCATTGATTGATCACCGCCACGTAATAACCTACGGATATAGGTCTGTTACACATATCGCAAATACCTAAGCACCCATATCTGGTAAGCTTATCCATCATCTCCTGTCTTGTTATTTCAAGCACCTTGAATCCCTTGTAATTATCAACTACCTTTGCCATTATTGTAAATTTGTTTAATTATAAAATAATCCGCTATATCCATCCCCTCATCTATATAGGGTTTTGATTCTAGAAAATCACTTATCTCTATATTCATCCCCCTCATATCCTTGTCTACCTTCTTTCTCCATTCGTTGAAAGCGTCGCCCTTATCCGGGTACAGGACTATCCGCCTCCTACCCAATGTCTCTACCATCTCCCTCTTCAACATATGGATACCGCCACAGGCCATGAACAACCTACTAGGGTACACGATGTTGCAGATAACAGCCGTCTTCTCTGACTCTACTATATACACCGGAGCGTCATTGGGATAGAAGTTGATAAGGAACTCCCCGAACAGGCATTGCCTAAGCAGGTAATCCTGACCGTCCAGTATATGCACCCAACATACATGATTCATGGGAACCTTTACCCTCTTCCCGTCAGGCCCGTAGTCCATTATCTTCCCTGTCCGCACCACCCAATTCTTATCCAGTTGCCAGAACACACAGCACTTACCCCAGTCTCCGAATCTCATCATCCCCACCTTATACAAGTTAAATGCCCTATTGGTATGATACGATCCGAAGATATTGGATAGATAATCTTGAAGATCGGATGTCTCGAAAGGATTAAGGGTCTCAAACATCTTGTTTACTGGGATACAGTTGGCTATATCTGGGTTCACAGGAGGCCTGTATCTTCTTAGCACTTTGTTAGAATCGGTAAAAAGATCATTGCTCCCAAGCTCATTGCCTGTTGGATATTTAAAATAACCACATTTATTTTTGTGATCACATACCCCAAACTGCTCCCCTACTATCTGTCCGGTGGTTACATCTACGTACGGCGTAAAGCATCTATCCCTGCCGCATTGCGGGCACGTCAGCTTTCTTCTTGGCTTACTATGATCCAATTCATATCTGTGAACGCTCTTGTCAAATTCCCTAAACTCCATTATCCTATCCTCTCACTCATGATTCGATAAATACAATCTCTCAGTGATTCTTTTCTTATCAAGTTATTCAATTCAAAATCACTTTCTATATCCAAAGATCCCATTCTTGATGTAACCGTATAATTGGTTTTCTCGAACTTATACTTACCTTGGAGATATACGACTGTAGCCATGTTAAGTATAGGATTATCAGTTTGTCTCTTCAGTTTATATTGGCTTGTCTTGGCGGTAGGATCACCCGGAGCGAAGTTATAGATCTCCTCTATCTCCAATATCTTTCCGTAGTTCTCCATTATCATTCTTCTATATAACTCAAGCTGGAAAGCGTACTCGTCATAGAAATTGCCTTTCCTGTTTGATTTGAAGTCCAATATAGCGAATATCCTCCTGCATCTCTTTATCTTCTTTTTCTCTGTCTTAGGTTGACCTTTCTTGGCTCCAGTCTTATAGAACTCTCCTGTCTCGATCTCTATCTCCACCATCTCCGGCTCGCTATCCATCTCCACCACAGCATCCACAGAGGAAGCCACTTTCAATCTCCTTGACCTCAACATCTTCTCAATCAACACAGGTTTTACATGTCTTTCTTTACAGAATATAGCGAATGATATTAGATCTTCTATCAACTCATCCATATTATCCACTAATATCCGCTCCATCCTATACTTGTCTATTCTCAACTTAGCTTCCTTGACAGCTTTTCTTATCCATGTTGGAATCAGTTTTATCTTAACTCCCGTCAGATACAATCCAAATAAGTAATGCATGATCGTACCCAAGTCAGCCCGGTAGTCGGCGTACTCGTCTGGGTCCTTACCCTTGAGTCTCATCTCATTTTTCCATTTTTCTAATGCCCCGGAAGTATCACAATACCCATTCGCAATATTATTGGTAGCCCCATCATATATGATAGGGTATCCATCAGTTCCCATTTCATAATAAACACGCTTGCCAGCCACGGTCATTCTGTATAAGACTGGTGTCGGGATATCCTTGATCCACTCAGCGGCATAATACTGCTGCTCAGTCTCCAGATCATACTCAATTTCTATCTCCTCCTCAGGCTCTTCCTTAGGCTCGTCAACAGGTTTTTCTTCCTCATAGATATCTTCCTTCGGAACCGTTGATAAAACGTCTAATATGCCAAAGAAAGCGGTAAATTTAGGATCTGTATGATATGATCTTAATATTGGTAATGATGATCGCCAATAATATGATGGCGCATTCTCGTCCATTGACTTATTATGAACAAACTCTATTACAACACCATCATCCGTGATAACCACATGATGTTTTTTGGATAAACGAACTCTCATATCATCAAACGATTCTTGATCGCTTATGACTTCCATATCCATTCCTTTCTTATATATCGTATCACTTATAGCCTCGTATCCAAGAGCTAAAAGTAATTTTTGTTTTCTTCTATCCATAATAATAATCTGGTTTTCAATTTACCATCCTCCTCGACTTTAGGTGCGAGATCCCTCATCCTTCTGGCTGCCAACAGCCAAACGTTGCCAAACTCGTCCAAGAGCCGGCCGAAATCCATCGTATCTAATAGATAATCGAATCTTGTATGCTCATCAGCCGTCAAGTAGATAATGTTATCATTATCCTCAGCAACTGATTTATATTTCCGTTTAGGGTATAAGTGGCATATGTTGCTTACCCCCGGGCATGGTATGTATGCGCCGGTAGCAGATCTCCTTGTCATACTCAACCTAGCCACATGGGCGCCAAAGAAAACGGCTAGGCTCTTCCCCTTCGGCTTGGCCTTCACCCGTATCGCCGTCCTTTCCTTTGGCGGTAGTTCCTTGGCTCTGCATGCGGGACACAGCCCCTTACTCCTTATAGTTACCATCCTCCCACATCTCTCACACGGCAACATCCTACCTCTCATGCATTTTTCTTTTTATAACTTTTATTGAACTCCATAAGGCTCATAGCCCTATACCTCTTAAGCCTATCGATCTTACCCTCCGTCCAATCCTGATCCTTGAAATTGATGATCGTGTCGAATATCTGAGCTAGTTCCCGGATATTAAAACTCCTGTTTTGTATCTTCTTATAGAACCCCGATCTGCTATATCCTAATTTAGAAGCTAGATAAGTTTTGTTAGACAATGTGAGGATACGATAAATCGTACCCTCCATTTTACTTATCTCCATCAACTTCTCGGCTATGGACGACGTGGTTTCGTAGCTAGCTTTACTGCCTACTATCCTCATTTTTTCTCCGGATTCCTGATCTTACCATCAAACTCGTAAAAGTCCATCAGTTTCTTCTCTTCCTTGATACAAGTGACAACGAAATCTGATATGGTTCCTTTCATGCCTTCCTCGAAATTCTTTTTGGCATGATCAAGGTCATTGGCCCGAACGATGTAGTTAAACGCCTTGCGTTTCTCATTGCCCGATTTCTCGTCTATCGTAATATAATCAGCCGTGACCTTATAGAACCGGTCTCCATCCATGGCAAATAATTCCGCTATCCGGAATCGTTTGATATCAACGCTAAACTCACCGGAGATAAACGGTCTCATCTCCTCTATAATTCTAGCCTCACACTCTGTATAAGAAAGGGCATCCACTAAATACTCTTCCTTTACCTTCTTCTTCATGCCGTTCTCGGCATCGGTCTCATAAGAAACCGTACATTTAAACCAATTATGCATCTTAATCTATATTATTGTTAAACAATGGGTAATCCTTTATCCCTTCACGAATATATCTTTCCGTATCATCATCCACATCATAAGCTTTCTTAAAAAACGTCATAGCCGTATTCGTGTCATGATCCACCAACGGAAGATATTCCTTTACAAAAAGGAATCTAAGATGATTCATATGATCAATCTTATTTCTTACATCGATTACCTTCGACCAGATCTCGGCATGGATTTCACTCATTCTTTTTATATCCTTCTTGTATTTATCTACCTGATCTTTATACTCCTCCTCAATCTTATTATTCTTGTCCTTTATAGATTTGTAGGACTCCTCATCTTTTGTATCAAACATTGGAATATGTTTGATATTGATTATATCCAACTTATTATATATCTTCTCATTGGATATAGTAAAATCGTATGTAGTCTTGTATAAATCAAACTTACTTAAGAACTTAGCTATTTTAATAGCATCATCCTGATTAAAAACAGCTATGCTCAATCCTTCTAAAGGTAGAAGAAATTAGATGGAGAAATAGGCTTGTAGTCGTATGTCTTCATAACTGGAGGTTCGTCCACAAACCTAACACCCTCCTTAGCGCATCTTGTTATGATCAATCTATCTATCTGCTCGTCAGTAAGATCATATATCTCCTGATCGGTCATCTCATTAATTGTCTTCATCGTCATCCTTCTCCATCATTATAGCCTTTACCGCCTTTTGTTTATAAACCTCACTCATAAGGCAGGTAAAATCCATATCATCCATACCAGCCATAACATTGGCTTCTACTTCCAAATTCATCTCAATGTTCATTACCGAGACTTCATAGTTACTATCATCTTCTTTATAGAAAATGACTTTGCCACCATACTCGAAACCATCATCTTCGGTCTTAACCATATCGATGATCTTCTCCAATTTCTTTACAAACTCACTCTTTTCCATATATATAATTTTTATGTGTCTACAAAAGTAGACATTTTGTTTTTGAATTAAATTAAATAAACATTATTAATAGTTAATACTATCCTTTCTCCTATCATTCATATTTATTCTTTGGTAATTATACCCTAACATCTGCTCCATCTTCTTTAACCCAATTAACCGTATCGCAATGCCAGCAATACCCTGTCTCAGAATCCTTTTTATGAGAATGAGAACCACATGTAGCGCACCAATAATTATCATCTATATTGTATGTATAACTTTTATCCTCATGCATCTTATCTATTCTAGCTACCCTATCTTCCAATAGATCCTTTAGATAATGGCATTCATAAGGCCTATCTTCTTCCCTTAATATATAAACATCTATGTCCATCATATTCCCCATCCTGTCCGTGCACATCAGCTCGGCGGCATGACGTACATTCCCTTCCGGCATCCCCGGGACTATCTCCCGGATCACTGCCTCCATCTTCTCTTGGTATTCGGTGTCTACCTTAGCCACCAAGTCTTCTAGTTTATCTATTAAGCTCATATTTTTTATTGTATATAATTACTATTTGATATTTATACATATTTATTCTGTATCATCTTCACATTCACCTATCATATCCGTATGACCAAATATCATATCAATAAATTCAAGCATCTCATCATTAAACGATCCGCTTTCTTCTTGCAGCTTCCTACATTCATCCTCGGTCAATCCACAAGAAGACACCAGTTCCTCTGCGGCCTGCGTCCATCGCCCGTCGTGGGCTAGCTCCTGAACCGCCAGCCATATTCCTTGGTTCATACCCTTCTTTCTTTCGTTCTCATCCATATTTATCCCTCCTATTCACTCATTTTTTTAACAAAATCTTCCCATGACATGTCAACGTCATTGTGATGTTTACAACAAGCATTCTGTATTCTCTCTATCAACGGAATGAACCATAACTGAGTTAATCCGTAACGAGTCTGAATTATTCTACATAGATTTATTTTTATTATCTCCATGTCATGGATATCAGGAGATGTATTGTCGTTCTCACATCTATCCAATATCGTTTGAATTATAGCCAAATAATGATCCATATCTTAAATTATTAATCATATTACCATTTCCCATTCCATGGCGTAAACAGTATCTCCCCTGTCCTCACCCAATGATTCCAGTTATTTTTAAGTTCATCAATATCATACACCTCAGCCGACTTACCGTTATCAGATCTTTTTATGACCGACATAATACTTTCCGCTCGCACGCTCCAATGACTATAACAGTCTGTTCCGCACCCGCACGCCGTGAATCTCCCGTTATCGAACTCCCAGACCAGAGGCCGGAGGCCGCATCGTGGACACGGCAACCATTCCGTTGGATTCTCCGGCTTCTTGTAAACATCAGTACACTTATATTCTACTGTCATAATTAGTTCTATTAAATTGATCTGATCTTTTGATCTCTCGTCTCATTCTTATCCTTGAACATCATTATCCTATTTACAATCCCCTCCGATTCCATGTACGTCGAGAATCCATGTATTCTTAGATATTGAATAGCTGATAATGATTTCTCCAATATCTCCCTATACTCCATATCTGTTTTAACTGCTTTCTCCATGATCTTTTCCCTCCATTTCTTCTAATATAATTACCTATTTAATTTAGGTAATGTAATTATATATCTATTTAATTTCAGTGATTTCCCATCTAATCTAATTTAAGTTTAAATCACTTAATGTTAATACCTTTTTATCCAATAGATCAATAAGTAGCATCGCTCTCGACTCTACCTCTGTATCTCCAAATCCACTATACACTTCTGTTGGCGAATCGTAGGCATTGTAACGAACATAGGCGGCTTCGTAATATCTACTATCCCTATTCGGGAAATATTGTGTCAACTGCAACCATTCATCCCATATTTTTGATTTACTGACATTTATCATACTTGGTAGTATCTCTCCAAGTTCATGACTCATATAAGCCGGTATGAGGTCGCCTTCTTTTCTATATGAATACCTCATTGTATTTTGCACGACTGAATCTATCTGGGTTTCCCCTCCTTTCATCTCTTTCACAAAATAAAATTCCGACTCCGAATTTACGCCCAACTCATGCAACTTTAGCGCAAGCTCATAAGGGCACATAAAATTTTGATATTTCATGTTATTCTATATTTTCGTTTCTGTAATCCCCGGCATAGTCCAACCATACCCTGTAATCATTTCTGTACTTGGTCGCCTTTATTTTCATATTCCGGGATATATTCTTATTCACATTTTCGCCAAGTACTATCCTTACCTCCTTCTGTAAGACCGCCCCGATAAGAGGATAGACGTCCAAATAATTGCCTTCACACTTTTCGAAATCTATTACCTTGTTCCCTATTGCCCGTTCCAATGCCTTATCCATTGCCTTTACGATGGATTCTTGTACATCTTTATATCGATTGATAAAATCCTGTTCTTTATTTTCCATTTTAATACATTTTTTTACAAAAGATGTTCGTTACCTTCATAAGGAATACAATAGATCCATCCCGTCTCATTTAAGCATTCATATTTTTCTTCTTTATATTGAGCATCAGCAATTTCCCTAGCAAACAAACTTACGTGCCAATCATCGTCTTCTGTATCTCTTACTAAAACTTTATCAAATGGCTTGAATTTATATTCTGACTCTATCTCAATACCAAAGAATTGTTTCAAACACATTTTGGCTTTAGGTTCTTCACTTGCCTTAAGATCGTTAATAAAATCTCGCTTTTCGTCCTCAGTGGCATATCTATATCTCTCAATATTATTTCGATTGGCAGCCCCATTATCAAAATATAAATAACCCCCTTCTTGCCAAGAGGCATGATAAGACGTAAGGTATTCCCCGTTTGTATTCAATATGAATAAGTAATCACCTTCTTCATTGCTCAATATATCCCCATCCTTAAATGCCGTATATTCCGGAATATTAATACAAAGCCTACATCCTCTTGCTCCTAGTCCATTATCAGAGAACCAATCAGATATTATACCGCTATCAGAATAAATCACTCCTAGTGTATTAAACATCCCCCTATCTTTATTATAATACACTAACTCTACCTTATGATTATGTCCGACCGTTACAATCTCACCATCATATTCACCATTGCTAATTTTCTTTGCCAGCTCTAAGTCAAATGGTTTTGTTATCATTCTCTTTTCCATAATTTTACATGTATTTATATTGTTATTTTCACTTTAGCTATATCATCACCTTGTAGCTCTACCTCATAATCTCTTATAAACTCTGTTAATCTATTTAATATAGTATTATGTTCTCGTGCAGATATAATGCCATTGTCATATAGATATCTCTCGCACGCAAACATCTTAGCTGATTTTTCTTTGTTTATCTCATCTAATCTTGCTTTAAGGTCATCCATAGTCCTTAAATCCATATTGTATGTGCATAGATGAGTATTCCCGTAGCCGGTTAAATTGTCTATTATAGCCACATGATGTCCGTTACCTATACCATATACTTCCTTGACATTCCATATATCCCTACTATCATATTCATATCTATTTTTTTGTCTATAAAATCTTGCTTTATAGACACCAAATCTCCTTCTTTAATATTCATATCTTCTTACGTGTTTATATGTTATTTTATTACTCAACCAAGCCAACGGGCAAGGGCTGCGCCTTGTCTTCCCCGACCGCCTACCCATATACGCCGGCTCCACCGGTAACGCTACCCATGACATCTTGGATGTCTCTCCCGTAAATCTGATAGTGATTGCCATAGCTCTCAAATGTTACTTGATAGCTGTTTTAATCCCATCCTAATTGTCTCGCAACACCTTCCATCTCGCTATACGCTATCCGGTGACATCCAGCAACCAATATATCATTCTTATAGCTATTGATCTTCCATTTGTGACCGGTTGTATCCAATACCATATCGTGTTGGAATTTACTGCCATTATGGAAGAACTTTATCAATTTCCAAAGTCTCTCAGCCTCAGCTCGTCCTATCTTGATATTCTTGCTAGTCTCAATTATGCCATTCTTGATGCGAAGCCATACGTTAGGCTGGTCATCCTCCAAATAATAATATAGATATAATTCCAGAATCTTGCCAGACTTCCACATCTCGATCTGTTCTTCAAATTTCTTCTTGCGATCTTCTTTTTCTTTTCTTCTTTTTTCAAAAATTAAAGCCTCTTTTTTCGCCTGACTATCTTTCCATCTCTGACATCTGGCCACATACCCAGCCCACGTCCCTTCACCACAAATCTCATCTACTATCACATTGGTCGTCCCTAAAGTTTCTAACGCTTGATGATTTAGCAATACCTCAAACACACGCTTTAACTCATGGACATATCCACTTTTAATCTTATCCGATTCATAAGATAACGCATGTTTAGTTCCAATCCAGGTGTTTGCGCTCTTTTTAAGAAGGCTCTCGGGAGTACCCATATTAAAGAACTCAATATAATCCATTAGACTTCTAAATACTCCCCAAACATCCCTATAAGACAGGCTTGTTCTGACCTTCTTGTATTTCTCGATAACCTCTTTGATAAGCTCCAATCGACTGGTGATAAAAGCCATGCTGCCATCATCAGACATATTATATCCAACAGAAAATACCTTTGAACCAGTTGGTATTGCACTACGAACACAACGTTGATGTTTACAGGTGGAAGAAGAATAATACTTATCGTTAAGCAAATACGCCTTTTCACCACACTTATTTCTTACGATTCTTCCAACCTCAAAATGATAACCATAAGAATAAATACTTCTACCTTCAAAGAAAAGATTACTACCTTTTCCGGATTCTTCCTTTTCACTTGCCCACAAATGAGCGACCATAGAGTTGTTCATATCTATTAAGTTTTGAGTGTTAACTATTGATTATACTTGCTAAAAATAACATCGACACAAGTTCCGCCAATAGCGTTCGCGTCATTATACGAATAAAAACCTTCTGTTCCCCAATCCACACCAACTGGACAACCATCTGCATGTTTTACAAAGTCATCAACTTCTCGCGCTTCCTCGTTAGATATTCCAGTGTAGTCACCATTAATCAAAGCCCCAATCCAATAAATCGGAAGCCTATATCTTATTATCTCTATATTCATAACTTTATCAATTTACAATTACTACCTTTTCATTCTATTTTATTCAATGGACCGGCATGCGCTTCCCCATTCTCAAACAATTTATTTTTTAATTAAACAACATCATTTGCCTTGATCGCTATCAGTCTCAATACTCCTCTAATAAACTATCTAAAGCTCTTTGATACTCCTCTTCCTTGTCGAACTTAATTTGAGTACTGTTCTCCAAACCAAAGGACAGGGTGAAGGATATAACCCAGCCCGATCCGTCCACGGCCTGCCCCTTGGGCCCCCCACGACATCACCTGCTTCTTGGATATATACCAATTCCCTATCTGCACGAAGTCAGGATAGTTGTTAGTCAAATACCTTATCTGGATATTCAAACAATCGAAATTATCAAAAGAAATTATGTGATATTTGCTCCTTATCCGTATCTTCAGAAACGGATTGTTCCCGTAATATGCGGCGAATGCCGACACCACGGACATAGGATACCTTACGCCTTTTATTATCACCCATTTCATATACAATACCTCCTTATATTAAACTATTTAATATAAATTCATCTTCCTCCGTTCTCTCATTCATAGGCTTATTTTGTACCGTTTTGACAAGATCAAGCACCTCATCCCAAGTCCTTTCTGATAGCGTCCCATTATTTATGCCACAACACCTACATCCGCTAGAAAATACCGGTATCATACTTCCATCACACATCCTAACGAATTTATATCCTACATATTCATCGCATAAGGGACATCTTCTTACTGGGATAAACCTTATTCTACCTCTATTAATGATACTTATTAATACCTCACGATTCATATTATTCCCTTAATTTACGTTTAACCTCCTTAATATATTTAGGGGAATGTAATCCCCTATGCAATCTTATAGCCCGATCTATATCCTTTTTAGGATTATGATGAGATTGATATATCTCGAACATTCCCCTAGCCTTGATAGGGTCCGTTCGATCTTCGTATCTATATCTCCTTTTCTCCCGTTTAAGACACAATATCCTATTAACCTCATCTACATACACCTTTTTCATCTGCCACCTCCCTAACGCCCCTGAAGTGGCGTTGTACGCCCGATCGTCATCCCTTGACTCCACGAAAGATAGGGCGGCCGCCAGCTTATCCCATACCCGTGCCTCTACCACGGCAGACCTTGGGGCGTGGGGCAAGCCACCGCTCCCTTTTGGCGGTGTCAACATTATCATCATCGTTACGAGTAAGTATCTTATCATACTTCCTTGTTTTTATAAAATTCCTCTCCAAATCTCACATTATCCACATAATCTTCCATACACTCATGAACAATTATATGAATATCCCCCTCCGTGTATGTTACCTCGGACATTAACCTCTCATTGGTCATCCACCAAGAATAACTATCAATATGCCGTATCTCAAATCCATGATCATGCAACGCATACATAACATTATATCTTAAATCCCTGTCCATCATCATACACTCGTACACGATATAGCCATTGATACTTTCATAAGACCTACCGAACGTATAAACGTACCTACCCATCAACTTATACAACTCCCTTGCCATAGGATTCGGGATCGACTCATCCATATCAAAATCCCCATCTGGATCAATAACCCACTCTACATCCCGCTCATCAATACAAGCCCTAGGCATTCCTATTGTCCGCACATAAAGACGTGATCGGTGATCCTTGCTTAACACCTTCCCGATATACCTTTCCCATTTGGCATATCCTATATTATGGTTGCCGGTTATATTAAACACAATTTCAGCCCCTATATTAATCTCATCCATATTCAAGATATTTATATTATTTGTTATCTCTTTTATACAAAAAGAGGATATAATGGCATAATATTATGATGTCAAGACACAAATACGTTATCTATCATATTGCCATACATATCCTCTACACAGTGTTATTCATGGCATTATATCGTATATGATGCCGCATGCCATAAATACATTCAATCAGTCCTTTTTTTAACCCTTATCGTTATTAAGGCTATCAGCTATACCCAATATCTTCGAAATAAGAGTCTTTTTAGGCTTATACTCGTCGTTTATGCTTATAACCGAGTAGTTGTATACCACGCCTTCTTTCGAGACCTCCACGCCCACGTATTTAGGCGCAACGGCATCCCTATGTAATACGATAAACGGGCTTTTGCCGTCTAGCTCATTTATCAACTGATTAAACTGTCGCCTTGTCATCTGATAGTGATATTATTTCCATGTTATAAATACGATCTCTTTTTACCCTTATCTTCTCGCACACCTCATCGAAGCACCCATCTTCTTCTAACCTACCAACATAATATGATACATTCGATTTAGAGCTTCCTTGAAGATATATATTTCCTCCTATATTCCTTGAGAAAAAATTAGGTAAGACCATCTTTTGTCTCTTATCCTTATTATCCATATAAGATATGACAACAACCCATAATTCTGGTTCCCGTTCTTTTACCGATAACATAAGATCGAGTTGATATTCCTTCTGCCGGTTTCGTTATAACGAAGAATAATATAATCATCCGCTTTATCATCCTCAATCATCACGATTATAGGGCGATCACCCTTCCCATTATCACATAATACTCTTGCCTCTTTTCCGTTACGTAGATATACCTTATCGTAATCTCCGTTTTTGTATATCTCAAAATCAAACTCTATCACCATTTTATTTCCTCCTATTGATGTATTGTTGCGTACGTCCTTCCTCTATTTTTTCGAAATAAAACTTATCCCCATATAACCGGGTGAAGCAGATGTTATACCCGAAATGTTCCGCGCGTCTGATCTGCGCGTAACCTCTACTGATGTCATTATTATCAATCAGCGTAACAAAACAATGTGATCCTACCTCTGTGTTTAAAACCAGATTTTCCCAATCTTTTACCTCCATATCAAATCTCCTTAAATAATTTTTTGTTATGATTATCGCTATTATACCATTTATCAATATTATCGTACTGCTTTGGATAAACCCCATAAGACCTACACCACCTAGGTAACGGCCCGTTCAGCACGTCTAACGACGTCTCAAGGTCAAACGTAGCTTCCTCCTTGACACAACACCCCGATCCACTTCCACAGCTCGGTATATAAGCTCTACTATATGCTACGCTCATCCCATATTCCCCATGACTCAGATACCCGATGTTAGGCGAATCAGGGAAGGCGTAATACAACATTATATAATCACCCTTACTCCAACCTCTATTATAAGTATCATCTTGCCATGCGAAAACCCTGCAACCGGCTTCTTTTAATTCCGCTGCCGCTCTTTTTAAAATATTATCTTCCATACTACTTACATTTAAATTATGCCAAGGTGCCGGGAACTGACCCCGGATCATATCCGCACACGTACGATTATGATATATCCTTACACCCCGCCAAGGTCATGGTCACAATATTAACAAACTAAAATCTAATGTTCATATCATTACACATCTTAAAGAAGACCTCCCTTATGATCTTTTTATACAAGATGTATATCTCATCATCATCATCATCGAACTACACTTCCCATGAACGTAATAAATACCTGATATCGCAATCCGCTATATGAATCCTGAATATAGACGGAACGCTCATTATGTAGTCCTCGAAAGCTTTCTTAATCCCATCCCTTTTGATATGATCTTTATACTCATCCTTAAACACGTTAAGCATAAAAGCCAGATACTACCTATCATATCTAAAACCGCTTTTTGTAATTATCAGTATCTATATGATCTAGTATATATATTTCTATAGCGTCTCTATCGTATCTTGACATACCTCTTCCTCCTTCTTTTGATATTTAATAACCCTTTTCTCCCCATACGCCTTCGCTAACTGAATAAGCTGGCCGGTAAGTACGGTGTCTTACAATCTTATCCACCAACTCCGGGCATCTGGTTCTCCATCTATAATTAACCTCGCCCTTAGCTTTCTTCTTGTAATATCTGTAAAATGTTACGGCCACTACCACTTCTCCATCTTGTTCAAAAGCCACTAAATCGTAATTGTTGTAAACTATTTCGTTCATGTCGTTATTATTTTTATGTACTTAATCACCTCTTCTGGTAAGGATGCTAGATCCTTAACTCTTTTACCGAAATCGTATGAATGTCTCCTATATGGATAATAATCACCAACATATATCCCTATTCCTTGTGGATGAAATGGATTTTCGCTGCATGCAAACACAGGATAATATACCAACCCACTACTATCTTTACCCTTATCACTTACACATATTATCGTGTATCTATCTATCTCCCCATCGCCAATATCATACACCCTTACTTTTACCTTCACGCCTTTGGCGTTTGTTATAACATTATTCATACGCACCTCCTTTGTTGTTCACGATCAAACTAATCTATCTCCCTACCATATATAGTATACGATCCACACCAGCCACGATTCTCATTCGAGACCCTAATATGATCTACAGGCTTATCTCCTGCCATACAATTAGCGTAAGATAATACCTCCGACATGTTTCTGAACCCGGAATCCGCCGCCGATTTTATAAGTTCCCGATCGCACCCGAATACCCATACCTTCATAATATCCCTTTCCTTTACAGTTCTTCTTATACGCATAATCTTGCCATAAAATAAATAAACATAAAATCTATTCTCTCTTTGTTATCATCCATCCTATGCCCGGTGATCTCAAAAACAACCCTACGCTTTTCTATAGTCTGTATATTATCTAACTGAATAGCTATGTAAGGATATTTCATAACTTTCTCTCTATTGATGTTATACAAAATAGCGTTGACATCTTGCCCGCGAAAATACATATTTACCCCTATATAGCTGGCAACCAAAAGACATTCGTCTATTACCCCATCAGTATCGAATAGAAATAACATATCATCCTTCTCGATAGTATATTCCATATCAAGGATCTTGATACGTTTGCTTCCGTCCTTCTTATCTGATATAAGAACCTCTATCATATCCTTATCAGTCGTAAGGATATAATACGCCTCGTCCTTTGTAATATTATTACGAAGATAAGACAGTATCTCATCTTGTAATTTTATAATCTCGTCCATGTTATTAGTATTTTATATTACCACGCCAAAGGAAAGAACGGCAGCCGACACCCGCAGCCTACCACGCCGTGACACCGCCGCCCGTTCCCCTTGGTGTTATTCTGCCACCTCTAATTCCCCGTAATAAGGATAGAAACAACCGTCTCGATAAACCGAATATCTGAGCGTTTTATCCTTTGCTTCATAGATGGAAACACAACCGCTGTTATAAGCGTTGGATAGTTCTTTTGCTACAAATCCGCCTATTCGTTTATAGGTTTTAGGCGTATCCCTCAACGGCCTGCCTACATATATTTTTACTCTCTTGCACTTCTTGTCGCCTACGTATATATCCTTTCCACTAAGATCCATTAAATACATGAATCTCATATCAACCGATTTTAAATCCAACATCCCTCTATCTCTATCTCCATATGATCCGCCCAATCACATCTATCAACATCCTCTCCATCCTCAAAGTAATAGTAAGCCCATACCTGTACGCCTCCTACCTCTATACACCCATCACTTTTCCATTCTATCAACCCGTCTTGCCTTACCACGTTGGTAGGATCAGCCCCTAGCGACAGCAGATTATTTACTATACTACCGCCAAATACGTTTCTTGCTTCTTCTTTCGTCATATCACTATCAGATTTTTAATATTACACTAACGCCAAAGGAGAACAGGAACGGACGACCAGCGGGGCCGACCCCACGCCATCGCCGCCTCCCGTTTCCCTTGGCTTCCTACACTCCCTCCATCACCCAAAGAAACAAACACCCATACATAGACATACCTCTATAACCATAAGATCCCTATCTGTATTGGAGAGTACCATTGTTTGGAGGGTATCCTTATCCCACTTATTCCCCTTATTTCACTTGGGCTACTTAATTTTACCTTGATTTACCTTGATTTTCCCTTGATTTGCCTTGATTTTCCCTTGATTTTCCCTTGATTTGCCTTGATTTGCCTTGTCCGGAGGTGCCCCCTCCCGCAAAACAACCCAACCCCACCAACTCCCAGCATAAAACCCGAGACCTCCCGATTGTTCCACGTGGAACGCTGATTCAGTCTAGGATATCGAGGTCTTTGTTCTTGATTGCCTTATATACTTGCCTAATACAATGTATTGATAATAAAACCAATAAAGAAACTATGATTATAGGCAGAGCGTCGCCCGTAGCTATAACGTACCGCCCCAACTCAAACGCCATATACCCACAAAACAAGGTGAGTACGAAATATATAAATACACCCATAAAAATATACAATAAGTAACCACGATTTTAAAATTGAACGCAAATAATACAATTAATTGAGTATCAATAAAATAATATATATCAACCCCTAGAGCTACCTCTAAGGGAAGACAAGCCTAGATATAGATAAAAAATATACAATAAGTACCGCCTATTATATACCTTTTAGGATCGATTCAAGCGCAAATCCATGCATAAGGGTACAATTCACCCGCCCGTATGGATATAGATATATACAAAATGATACATAATAAAGTATTTTACTTACACATTTATAATTAAGGCTTAAAATTTACCGACTTAACACTTTTATGTGCAAGCAAAACATATGGTTATGCTATCATTTTGTAAAATTAGGCACAAAAAAGCCCTTCCGTCCTATATCACTATAGTACGAAAGGGCACAAACTTTAAAATCAAATAAAAACAAACGATCTATTGTCGCAATTTGTTCGCCATGTAACTAACACGTTTCCGCCTACATTTATCAGATTCCCTACTGCAATCTAATTTATTAGACTTGTATAGTTCTTTGGTAAGCTCAATATAAAACTCAATTTGAGACTTTCTTATAGCTTCTAAAGCCTTTTCTTTTTGAATAGATAGTTTCCTATTCAAATTATCGAATTTCTTTTTGTACATAATATATTAATTTAATTACACCAATAAGAATACGGCATGGCTATGAAGGCACAAAGCCGCCGTTATCAAAACGGCCAGCCGGACGCACCACACCCGCCCGATTCCCTTTGGTTTTGTCCCTTTGCCCCGAACGAACGAAGCCAAATACGTACATACGTTGCCCGTGATACGTACCGACAAGGCGCACTTTGTCCGTCAATTTAACCGCACAAAATACCCTTATAAGGGTTGTTATTTTACTATTACATATAACGCATAAGTATTTAAGCAACCTTAAGCGTTATTGCTTTGATACTTTGGCACGGCTATAACCCCGTAATACACTTTATGCGTGCTACTCTCGCAACGCATAGACATACGCCCTATACATGCGTATATACACCAATATACCCCATGTTTTTACATGGCCTATCCGGTTGACCGGACGTATTAACCAGCCTTGATACATAGCCAAGAATAACGGCACGCCCCTGAACTAGGAGAACGCCTGATCACACTATTAGTCGGCAACCTATTTATACGAACTATCGATACCCTACCGATTCGCATATCTATGTATCAATATGTTAAATATCTTATCTGTTTAGTCTAAATCAGTGGCACGGCGTGAACGTACAGATATCGCCACCATAATGCCCCTATATATAAAGATATAAGGACATCTTAATATTATCTTACATTTTTATCGTGAGTAAGATAATAGGTAATACATTTGGCTATCAATGAAAACGAAAAATTCGTTATTTTAGTAGCCATTCGAGTAGATTTATATCTTTCGTTATTGTAAATAACGAAATAACCGCTTTTATCCTCAGAGTATTTAATAGGGGCACAATAGCCAAAAGCTTTATGCGTTGTACCCAAAAGAATTTTTTGAGCTTGTTTTTCAGCTAACATTGTTTTATTGTTGGCTGATTCATTTTCATCATTGTAAATCTTTTCTATTTCTATATATTGGCAAAATACGCCATCTATATTTGCAAGAATTTCTTTACAAATAGTAATAACCAATTCTTTATCTTTAGCCAAAGCGACTAAAGACGGGATAACATCTTTTGGAACTTCAATATTGTTTTCTTTGATAATATCCATAACATTTTTTTTGCTATTAAACAATCTGCACCAAAATTTTATCGCACCCGTCAAAGTTTCAGATTCCGACTTTTTAACTGCATTTTGTACTCGATTCAAATCTTTTGCTTTCATATTAAATCGCCCTTGCCCTAGGGACTTATATAGGCACCTAGCACGCCTTGTTTGTTAATATTGTTATCTCACATTGCAAATATAATACATGTTTTATTGTCAAACAAATATTTTACAATAAAAATTCAACGATTATATATAATAAAACTAATCAAATGTAAATATATATTAAAATATTGGTTTATATAATTGATAATCAACAAGTTAAATACAAAATAAGCATTATTTTTTTCGGCTCGCAGATCGTTTGCCGTTCCTGTTTCCCGTTCTTCGTGGATAGGGGGGGGGCTGGTCCAAAAAACGGCAGCCCGGCCGGGCCGATTTCGGGGAGGTGGTCCGTCCCGCATATCCCTCATATCCCCGCTTCGGGGAGGTGGTCCGTCCCGCATATCCCTCATATCCCCGCAATCCCGCATACCTCTACATGTGATGCGCATCCCAACATATCCCTTATATCCCCATCAAATCCATTCATCGTCCCCTCACGACCTTCTCATTAATTTTATTATATTTGCGATATAATTAAAACATAACATATTATGAATAAAAAAATAAATACATGGGGGGGGGTATTTTAACCCTCAGATAAGGAGGGGGTATGTTTAGGCGCAGGACTTCTTCTCCCGGTAAGATCCACTACCGCGTTAATATAAACAAGAATATGTGTCTTGGCGTTGTAGATATATATATTGATGGGGAGCCATATCAACTTGGTTTTAACGGATCTTATCTTGATATATATCGCAATAAGAAGATAAAAACTATAAGCATAAGTGGCCAGATATCATATCTAAATCCGAAAAATGAGTACAATGTTATTTTGGGCATAAATGGAGGTGTTATAGAGGGAACCCTTACGTATCAATATAATTCGGGTATGCATTGCGAGTTGGCTAATAAGGTGATATACGGGAATAGGATAACTAATTTTGTTCCTGTAACGGTGATAAAAAATCCTGGGAAGATCATTAATTTCACTTACAGATCTGAATTACAGACTCAGGTTTTAGATGAAAGTTATGTAAGTTGGGATGGTGATTATGTATTAAACGATAATTGTATAGTAACTGATCTTTGTTCGGGATGTGAATCTTATGCCTATGGGAAAAGTTCTCATGATAACTATCAAGTAACGGTAAGGATAGTGTAATCCCAAGGGAAGGGGGGAGACCTCGTCCTTCCGGGCCTCCCCCGCCCTACCACCGCCCCCCCGTTCTTTTTGGCTTCTCAGAGATACATAAGGAGAATACACTCTTCCACATATCGGACATCTCCATCCATACATAACAGGATTTGTTTGTTTGTCAATTTCTTTCAAGCCTTCATTAGTAGTGGATGATGTATTTTTATTTTCCATATCATTCGTTATTTATCTTATCTGTACTACCAAATCCATTATCCCCTCTATCAGACTTTCCAAGATCTTCTAATGACTTCACTTCTTCCCATACGATACGTTCCCTTCTACGAATAAGAAGTTGTGCTACTTTACCACCGACATTACAATAATAAGGACTATGTCTATCCATTTTTCTGTGAACTATTATAATCTCCCCGCTATATCCTTCATCAATGGTAGCAGGAGCGTTTTGCATAATTAGCTCGCTATTAGTAAAACCACTACGTGGACGGATTTCCATCTCATAATCTTCAGGTAGTGCTACATGTACACCAGTATGATATATGATTCTTCCATTATCAAGTTCTATATCCTTAACGAACAAATCCATACAAGCATCCTGTTTATGGGCATATTCAGGCAGTTTAGCCCCCTCTTCCAGCCAGATCTTGACCTTACACGTATCTATACCATCAAGTAACTCAATTACCTCTTTGTAGCTCATAGGTTGCTCTGATGCCAATGAAATGGCTCTTGCCAATAAATCTTTAATCTTACTCATTTTATCTTGTTTTTAAACTCATTCCCCTTCGGGCATTGTAATTTACATTCCTCACCACAAGCGGAACAGTTGGGTCTCATTCCGGACACCCCTCTTCCCCCGTACGGCCAGTAGGCGTAATCGCAGACGCTCCAGAACGCCTCCATCGCCTTGATCTTGGCATCGACGGTTATCTTCTCCTTCACCTTTTTCATGCTCTTCCTGAACTCATCTTTCATATCCTTCCCTTCTATCTGTCTGGCTTTACGTCTCTCGTTCCACCAATTGTAGTAGAATTTGTCTGCCATCTTATAAGCATCCGGATCAAACTTGTCACGATGTAGGATAGGAGCTTCCTTGATCTTATTAATATTCCTACCACGGACATAAAGCAGTCCGGCGTAAGGAGGTACGTCCTTTGGATCAACCAACCCATCCGGCACGCAGTAGTAGAAGTAGTTGGGCCGGCCGTACCTAGTCCAGCCTCCGGCCTCGTACAAGGCTTGCCTTCGAGCCTCGAACCAGCCTTGCATTACTTGGTGCTTGCCCTCCTTCTCGAAATCCTTGTTATAGTCAGCCAACGAGATCTTCACCTCAACCTCATAAGCGTACATAGATCTGGTTATAGCCAGATAATCAGACTCCCAGTTATAGACATACAAGTTGTTTATAATCCATCTAGGAGATACCAAGAACTTTCTGTTAAGGATATCCAATATCCCTCTTTCAGTGTATTCCGTGCCTTTATTTGATTGCCGTGTTCCCATCTCCTGTCAGAGGATTATTCCTATATCCTACCGCCATTATAGCGTTACCTATCAACATCCTCAACTTCTCCATATCCTTATCATGGAACGAGAAAGTGGTTAGAATATGACCATTGGTCTTATCATAAGATTTTATCATCAACACAGCCACATACTCACCCATCATCTTACCATTCATGATATCAAGATCAATTATGCCGTGATCTATTAGATCAACCACATCCCATCCTGATGGTAGATACGTTTTTATTTGATTAATGTCCATATCAAATAGTTATTATAAAAAGGAGGGTCGTGCTACCCTCCTATAGATTACACGCGAAAAATAGAACTGAAAGCGATCTTAAGCACGTAAGATTTTATTAATTCCCGTAGGCTGTCTACCGGTTATCGTTAATTACCGACCTACGGGAATATGTTTAAGAAAACACCATGTGGGGAGTGGGGGAATCGAACCCTTATCCACGCTACGATTAGGAATCGTAAATTCTATCCGTTAAATTAACTCCCCTTTAAGCGTCCTGATCCTCCCGGACAAGGACACTACATAAATCTAAACTCTAAACCTAATGACAAATTCTATTAATCCAACTGTGGACCCGGCCGGACTTGAACCGACAACCTACTGGTTATGAGCCAATTGCTCTTACCAATTGAGCTACGGGTCCTAAATGCACCACATCGGCTTTCACAAGAGGATGTGGATCGGAATTTCTCGAAAATTATATAGTAATATCATGAAACTATTGTCCAACATTCTAGCATATAGCACCAATCCTCGAACGGGAATGTCTCTACCCCAGACCTACCCCATCCCGTCCCCCAACTGTTCTGTAGGACGAAGCCGGCCTTGTCCCAGCCGGTGAGGATAACGGCATGACCTCCCAAGTTCTGCCCTTGGCCTTGCCAGAATCGATTACCATAATTATAGCAATACAGACCTATAACCAGAGGCCCATTCAGCATCAAAGCCACCTTAGCTGATACCGGATCTATGATCCTAGCGTAACTGTTTATTTTCTCCCCATCTACGCCTACGTTCTTGATAGACTTGATAGCGTCACGAAGAACCATCCCGTCTTGATCCTTATCCTCTCTCAGATCATATATATCGTAGGGAGAGATGTTAGCCGGTCTTTTAATAGCCCTTATACTCTTTCTCCAGTTAAGTATCTCAGCTAAGCTTACCGCGGCGCAAATAGGAGAAGATCCTTGATCCACTACGCTATCAACGTTGTTGACCTTATACTCATCAGGGACAGCCTCATGCTGCATATTCATGATAGCGTCTCTGTCATCCACAGGGGATGGTATATATCCTAACCCGTAACTCATTTTTTATCCTTTTTATGGTAATCAATTATCTTGATATTAAACGTATCGGATCTTTGCCTTACCTGTATAGACCCTCTAGCCTTTCCCTTGGCGTCATACAGGGCGGTGAAACCAAAGTTATCGACCCGGCCGTCATCCAGCGTAAACCTCCACTCCTTCCATTGACCCATCACGGTCCCGGAAGATACTATGGAATCCACCACATAAGATATATCAGTAGTATCGTACTCCGTATAATAGGTTCTAGATGTACTACATCCGACAGCCGCTAAGGTAAATAACGTTAACAAGAAAAACAAGATCTTATTCATTTTTCTTAGTCTTTTTACGTTTCTTAGATTTCTTCTTCTCCTCAGTTTTATTCTCGACATTTACGTCATTGCCGGCATCGGTACCAGTAACCTCAGAGATATTATTTTCAGGTATATCGATATGACCTGAATTAGGGTCCATCTTATCCTCCTCGACAATAACCTCATCAGACACATCACCATCTAAAGCCTCAGGATCAATATGATTTTCCAGATACTGGATACGATCTGACATAGCCTTATTCTGATCCTCAAGTTCCTTATATCTTCTTCTAGCCTCATCGAGTAATTTAGATGATAGTTTATGTTTCTTCTCGATATCCATATAAGCCCGTTTAAGAGTTTCTTTCTCTTTTACCGACTCATTATATAGCTCTCTTGATTTACCAAGCTCATTCCCCATCTTAACTATATGAGAATCCTTGGAATCTATATCCATATCAAGAGAATCGACAAGCGTATCAAGATACTTTATTTTCTCTTTCAATTCCGTTATCTTCTTACTAGCATCCTCATAATTTCTTTTTAATCTACTTGAATAACTAATAGCCTCATCAAGATCTTTTTTTAGAGTATTTATATAACTACTCTTTACTATCTTCAATCCGAACATTTTTATCACTGTTATAAGTTTTACGAATATCGGCATTTATCTTACCGACTATAATTAACTCAGCTATATGTTTATCTTTCTCGACTATAGCTATATCCTTACGGACATTAGAGACTCTGATCGTAATATTCTCGTTATTAGAGAAAACGAACGGTGATCCCACCAAAGTAAGTCCCGTATCGCCGGTAAACGACGGCAGCATCATCAACACCCCTATGGTATTATCCGGGAACGATGCCCACACCCCTGTGTCTATATCAAGGACATCACCCTGCCCTAATGGGAAGGCATTACCCTGCTTGATAGGAATATCCTTACCCAACGAGTTCCATGCTTTCGAGAATCTTACGGAGTTAAGGAAGATCTTTCCCTCTTTCTCCACCATCCCTACCATAGGTTCGCGATTCAATCTAACCTCGTTTTGTTTATCATCCGGCTTTTCCTCAAACTCGTCAAGATCTCTGGCTGATGTAAATGACTTACTCTCCAGAAGTTTTTTTGATATCTTCAATACTGGCCATTATAATTTGATTATTAAATAAACGATCTTCAATCCTAACTTCAAATCAGCTGTCTTTTCGAACATCTCCCTAAGAGGTAAGATAGTAGCGTCAAGATCTGACGCTACCCATTCTCCATCCTTATAATACATATTCTTTTCCTCGGAATACGCTACACAAGGTCGATGCCCTAGGTTCTTCATAACCGTATCTACCTTATTTTGGGTAGGCATCGAGACACGATTCACTTTAGTAGATATATTGAAATTACTCTCCATTAAATTACTCATTTTCAATTAGTTAATTAGAAAGGTAGGTCACTGTCGTCTCCAAAAGGAGGATATTGTGGCGGCTGCTGACCTCCAAAAGAAGGCGCTTGGGCTGTCTGCTGCGGAGCCTGCGTAGCGTATGACGGTGGGGGCGTTTGCGTTATAGCCTCACCAGCGTTATTTTGGCTTGCCGACTGAGTAGGTTTCACACCATCTGTCTTAATACTTTGGATATATTTATTAAGTACCTGATAAGCGAAAGCGTCTTGGGTCGTATAATCAAACTTCTTATTCCCCATTATATCAGTACTCTCAACCCTGTCAGGCCATCCATTCTGCCCATTCTTATAATATTGCTGGATAAGCTCGTCCTTACCGTCAGGAGTCTCCCTTGCGTATGAGATAAAGAAATTACCGGGAGCATATTGATCCCCTTTCTTAGCATGAGCAGGATTGATCACCACCTTACGTTTCAGGTCGATATTAGGCAAGTACCTTACCAGTGACTTAACGTAATTATTGATACCTCCTTTTTGAGTCATCAAAGGAACGTTTATAAAGTAATTACCATACTCATCACTTATCTTTATGGATAAGTATTTGGCATTTATTCCATTGAACTCCACTTCTCGCACATTGATATCAGACAAATAACCTTCGATACCGTTCCAGAATACCCTCCAATAAGAAACGGCTCCGGTCTTCTCGTTTATATGCTCCTCGAAACCTTCCTTTGGTTCTCTTGATGACTGATATAATAATCCGCTACCACTTACTTTAAAGTAATGGTTATTACCACCTGATGAATTTTCTCTAGCTCCCATTTTATACATTTTTAAATATTAAACAATAACTAATGATGACAAGAAATACTCGTTCTTATTATCCTCCCCATAAATCTTATTGAAATGAGATTTATGATCATGCTCGATAACTATCCTATTCCACGATATGCTTTTTATGATACCCAGATATCTTCCACATAACACGTTGCATACAATATCTTCACCATAATGAGACAAAGGGGTAAGTCTTTCCTTACATGATTTACCTGAAGACGGGCTCTCTGACATAATACCGCATCCTTTATCGGTAAATATCAACTTGCAATGATCGAACTCATTTACCTTAAGATTGTTTTGGAGGGCTTGGACGAGTAGATCCTTATCAAAGACATAGGTACTTGTTTTGACAAAATGCTCGTCCACGAACCTCCAATTTGGATAATTACCCTCAAAATGGGTCTCATACATATCCATATCAGGCGTAGAGAAATAAGTCTTAGTATCGTCCACTTTTATAGACAACATATCCGATGACTTATTGATATGCTTATCAAGCAATATCGCGGATTCGTTCGACACCGGGATAAACATCTTCTCTACCTTATCCTGATTAGGGACAAAATACCTGTAAATAGTATTTCTATCCGTACTTACTATATTAATATTAATATCATCAATATCAATGACCACATTCTCGATGCATGGATAAAAATCATCTACCTCCGTATAATCGCTGGCTTTGTTAAGAACCGAAACATAATCGCTCATCTTAACCTTAATTCCCCCATCAAGTATCTTATGTACCTGCGGGAATGTATTGATATCAAAAGCCGGACAACTATACTCACCAGAAGCGTAGTGGATCGTGATCTGATCTTTTCTATCCGAAAGCAGTATCGTAATCTCACGATTCTTCTGTTTTTTCATGAACTTAATAAAAGAGCTTGCCTCTACCAAGAAAGAGAAGTTAGAGTCAGCCTCGACCTTCAATCGTTCTATAACACATACCTTGGCATTTACGGAAGTGATATAAGCCAGATTATTGACAACATCTATCTTAAGATCCTTATAAAGGGAGTTGGAACCGGCGTTCTTAACCACCGTCTCCAGTTTACCCAACTTCTCATTTAATGACTTCGACAAGCATCTTATAAGCATAACGAACAACTTTTTATTACATCGCAAATATAATCATAATTATATTAATACAAATACAATAAATACTTAATAGTATTAAAATAGTTTAAACTTACGTCTAATATACTCGGCTATAAGCGTAGCGTCACACATGCCGTCTTGTATCTTAGTAGGTTGTACTCCTTTTCCTGACCATGGTTTCACGAAAGAAACCAAAGGGAAAAGGCGCATGGCACATCGGATGGAGGTAGCCTTCGTGTCTAACTTCGCCGCCGTATACACCCGATCGGCTGTCGTATGAAGTTCCTTCTGCCAGGTCTTTGGTTGCACCTCCTCGAACATGAACCTAACATCCGGGTGAGATCCGTATCGCTCCATCATCTCCACCATCATAGCGAATAGGGCGTTCGGTTCCCGGCGTCTCCCGCCAAAGGTGAAGTTGCTGGCTGCCGAGCTGTTGTGGATGCTATGGACGTCCTCGACGGCGATCGCCAGCGTCCCGCCTCCCTTTTCTTGGATCTTGTCAGCGGCATCGAGGAAGAAGCTTGATATAGCCCTAAGATCTATATCCCCCTTAACCGATATCCTTGGAGTCATAATTACCTTAATATCCCCGTTCTCCGGGATCATAGACAATCCTCCGGTGTCTATACCCGGATCTATACCTATTGATATATTCATAACTTCAACGTATATAATGAATGGAAATCCTCCGGTCTAAACACCTGTATTGAGTTATCCGGATACATACCTATATAATAACCGTAAAAAGCCCGTAGAATGCCATTTTCTATGATTATATCCAAAGCCTTTACCTTGTGACCGTCAACCATCACATCAAGCTCCTTGGTTCTTTGGGATATCTTATCAAACCATTCAGGTATAGGATCAATCCCGTACCTGAATGCGTTTACTGTTGATTTTATAGAGATATACGTACCCATGATCAGATAAGATTACAATCATCACGTTTAACAACCTTAAAATCTCCCTCTCTAAATAATAAAACTACGTCAGTTCTATTATACTTACACTTCTTGATATCCACCAAATGGTAAGAAGCCTCCCCTACGGCGGGGCGAACCGGTCTCAATACGGCTATGGCTATATCTCCGCCAAGTTCCGTGCCACCGGTGACACCCTGTAGGCACATGTATATGAATCCCTCATACTCATATCTCTTTCCAATAAACTCACTCATGGGAATACCTACGAACAGATAGTTCTTCACATCCCCTTTCTTAACCTCGACAGCGTTCTCTACACTGGACGGTATTACGTCTACAAATTTTACTCCTATTGCCATGATTACAAATTCAATTTAGTTCTTAATTCTTGACACAATTCTTGATTATCCCTCATGATACTTAACGTATTATCGACTCCGTTCCCTACACGAACATCCCCGTACCAGTACCATGATCCTTTACGGATAAAGATACCGGTTTCCTCGCATAACTTCAAAAGTTCAAGTTCCTTATCAAACCCCACGCCATAATACAAGGCTGTCTCTGCTATTTGGAACGGAACGGCTGTCTTGTTCTTCAGCACCTTTATCCTAACCTCATGACCTACTGAAGATCCGTCCTCTCCTAATATAACCTTCTTTCTCGCCATCTCCATACGGATAGAGGCATAGAACTTAAGAGCGTTACCTCCGGTCGTTACCTTAGGATCGCCGTATATAACACCGATCTTCTCCCGATACTGATTGATGAATACCAGAACACAGTCGCTTTTGTTTACGATTCCTGTAAGAACCCTCATGGCTTTGGACATCAAACGAGCCTGCAATCCCATGTTGCTGTCTTCCATATCGCCCTCTATCTCCTTCTTCGGTACCAGATTGGCTACAGAATCTACGACAATAAATCCGACCTTCCCGGACTCGACTAACTTGGCTGTGATGTCAATAGCCAGCTCCCCGTAGCTTGGTTGGGAGATCAAAAACCGGTTTATATCTAATCCCATTTTCCTAGCGTACTCAATATCGAAAGCGTTCTCCACGTCTATTATAGCTACCAGCTTATCTGGATGTTTTTTCTGGAACTCGATCATACTTAACGTACACATCATGGTCTTGCCACAAGATTCCATCCCGACCAGCTCATGGATCCGACCTACCGCCCATCCGCCGCCGAGGGCCTTGTCCACCACCAGAGAACCAGTGCTTTCCCTTGGTATGGATATTATAGGCTTATCATCGCCGAAGTTCATTATCGAGCCTTCTCCAAGCTCTTTATTTAAAGATGATACTAACTCATCTACGTCTGAAAAAAGTTCTTTCTTAGCCATTATAATCCGTATTCATCGAAATTAAACAAATCCTGTTGTTTCTTGATCATATCCTTACCGATATCAGATATCTTTTCTGGATTCAAAACACCCTCATTCTCATCCACCTTCTCTATAAAGTCAGATATCTTATCGCTTAGCAGTACCATATCTTCCTTAGGCACTGATTTCAGATAAAGCCCGTCTATAGACCTACATCTTGAAAGAGCGGTATATATCTGTCCTATTTCGAAGGCTCTGCTGATGTCTACGAATATATTATCTAAAGTCATTCCCTGAGATTTATGAACGGTTATAGCGTATCCTAACCTTAATGGATATTGTATTATATAGCCGCAAGAAATGCCTTCAAGGGAATCATCTACCTGCTTATACTTCATCTTCTCCCACTTCTCTTTGGTTATCTCCACCTCAGTATCGTTATCTAGATGAACATATATCGTCTCATCAACAGTATCTATGCTGGTTATGATACCCATCGAGCCATTGACATACCCGTTGCCGTTTCTGGTTATTATGACCTTAGCCCCTACCTTTACTATAAGCTCATCCTCGCAAGGCGCTACAGGCTTCTCCCCGAATACAGTAGCATCGAACTTAAATACCTTATTATTGATCTTATCAAGATTAGTCTTATTTATCTCATAAGCTTCTTTGTTAGTTGAGCATATAATTATAGTATTATCCATATTATCTGGATACTTGACCCTACTATCCAATATCTGTCTTGACTCGTCGGTAATAACCCCACATCTTATATCCTCAAGTACGGAAAGAAGCTGAGGATCTTTTTGACGGAATACGTTCTCGAAGGTAATGACCGAGAATCCTGACGCTCTTAATGCCTTTGATGAGAAAAAGAACCGGCTCTCATAATATTTGTCGATAAAATCATCCGCCGTCACCACAGGCGGTAGTTGTGATAGATCTCCAAACATAATCAACCTAACTCCACCAAAAGGTTCCTTGCTACGCCTGCATTGTCTAAGTACGTCAGCCACCTCATCAAGCAAATCAGGTCTTACCATACTGATCTCGTCGATAACGATAGTATCAAGATTCTTGATCTTCTTCTTCATAAACGGACTTACATCCACCTTATTAGACAACATACCTCTCTCGATAGAAGGAATATAAGGATCGTTCTTTATAGAGAAAAACGAATGGATGGTCTGCCCTCCTGCGTTCAATGCAGCCACGCCAGTAGGAGCTACAACAACACATTTACCCAAGAACTTTACGATACGTCTCATGAACGTACTTTTACCACTACCAGCTCTACCGGTAATAAACAGATTCTCCCTAGTGGTGAAAATCTTCTTCAAGGCACGACCCTGCTCTACGTTTTTATCCACCGTCATAATATGACGAAGGAGGTCGTTTTCATTTCTAAAATCCTCTTTTACCATATCTTTTAAATTTATGGTACAAAGATACGAATAGTTATAATTAACTATTAAAAATAAATGTGAATAATATGTAAATATTAAATTTTATATCTGATACTCAAATCATACAGCTTTACTCATCTCATAAGATTTTTCTCCTAAAAATACATCTTTTATGTATTCTGTCGATATAAGGATATGCATATATTTCCCCTTGTATAATAGTCTTAAGCATCCGATAGTTACGTTCTTTCTGTCTTTGGTATTCGCTATTCCATTGTATTTTTTTACCTCGTCATACAAATCGGATATATTCTTCTTACACATGTCTAAGAACATGCTTATGTATCTGTATATAGTGGATTGAGATATTTCACGCATACCTATGCCTATGAGCTTCTTATTTAACTCATTAAGAAGGTATGCTACATTGAACTTAACTGTCTTTCTTTTAGTTACTTTGTATATATGATGTACGTTTCTGGTTCTGGCCCTGAATATTATCTTGGAAAGGATTCTTACCCGATCAAGTTTCCGGCTTTTGTTAGCCATATTCCGTCTTTCGTCTGAGCTTAAATTCTTATTCAGACATTTGTATACGGATCTTTTCTTACCTACGAATATTTCTTTCGTATCCTCATTCTTCTTAGCCTTATACGAGTAGATCATGATATCAGATAAAGCTATTCTTATCTCGCCCTCGGCATAGGCCTTAAGCGTCTTTAGCTGATAGTCTATATCCTCATGGCAGTTCTCTATAACATGTCTGTAGCAGAAATAAGCTATGCCATCGGATAGGATATCTATAAAATCATCGGTATTGATCTCGATACGGTCACGGTAACCATCTCTCATCCTATTTCTTAAAAATACATGCTTCTGTACATTTATGATAGAAAGATAAGCCGTTACCTGCTTACACTTCTTTTCTATAACCATACCGGAACCTCTTATATTATCTTTCTTGTTCGAGTATTTTACGGCCGTAACCTTCTTCCCGTCCTTATTAGTTACAGGTTTGTAATCTACTGGACAGACAAGTGATCCTGCTGGAAGCCTTAGGCATCCAAGCTCATCTTTTTTTGCTTGTATATCTTTTGGGATATATGCTTCGGTAAGAATCTTATCGAAATTTGATTTCATTTTCTGTAAAAGTGTTACCTTTGTCTCCATCTTTTTTTTTTTGCCACGAATATACAAGTTTCATCAATACGAAACAAGTTATTCGGATGGATGGGTAGCCTGTGAAGGTCGCCCATTTGTTGTTTAAGGAGGGTAGGTAATGTCCGTAAAACGCTGTGCGCGTGAACGATGGTTTTTCTCAACCTACTTGTTACGCGCGCGTTAATAGGTATATTTATTAAATATAATTAACTCTATAAACATATACTACTTACTAATATCTCTATCCGTACACAGAACCTCTCCTGACGTCGAGCTCCTGTGTACTCCATTAAAAGT
>ERZ1673730.197-NODE-197-length-95171-cov-6.417816_pt1 | contig 95171 bp, 93 predicted proteins | sample MGYA00580200_ERZ1673730 | MGnify/ENA primary metagenome ERZ1673730 (study PRJEB41218, sample SAMN15661761) | gut metagenome | host: Homo sapiens | place: Canada: London | collected 2015-08-20/2019-03-30 | study: EMG produced TPA metagenomics assembly of...
GACGACCTGGATCCGGTTGTCGAAATGCTGGGCGGACAGATAGCGACCGGTATAATCGCTGCTGATGGAAGCCTCGCTCTGTCCGGCATCGACGCTTTGCATCGCGGCGAGAAAGGTCGGATAGACCTGGAGCTTGATCTCAGGGTGATCGCGCCGAATGGTGTCGTTGAGGAAATAGCCAACCGTCGTGGCCAATCGCTTGCCGTCGAGATCCGCGAGGCCATGGACACGCTCCAGCCGTTCGCCCCGGCCGCCCCGGCTGGCGCTCATCAGCACCGTGGTGCTACGCAGGTAGGGAGTCAGGACCTCGAGGCCGGAATCGAGACGCTCCGTCGAGGGCATGGTCGGCGTAACCAACGCCTCGCCCGCATCCAGTCGACGTTTCGCCTCGACGAAGTTTCGGGCTCCGCTGAAGGAAAACTGCAGGCCGCTGCGCTTGCCGATCAGGTCCAGATAGTCACGCCCGATACCGCTCAGCCGCCCCTCGCTATCCAGTTGCCCGAGCGCGCCAAGGGAATGGTTGATCACCACCGGCACGACCGGATGCGTGGAGAGCCAACGCTGTTCCGCCGGCGCAAGCGTCACCCTGGGCTCGTCGAAACGCAGGCGCCGCCCGGCGCTCCAACTGCGCAACAGTTCGTCGCCGTAGCGCCCATTGATACGCGGCAGGGCTCGATCGAGGACCGCGAGCAGAGGCTCATCCCCCGGCCGGAGCAGGAAACGGAAACCCTGGCTGTCGATGGGCGCGAAGTTCTCGATACGCAAGTTCAGCAGGTAATGGGTCTGGATGAGATAGTGCGCGGAGACGGCGTCACCCAGCACGCCATCGACGTCCCCCATGCTCAGCGCTTCCAGGGCAAGCTGCGGCGAGTCGAACCAGATGACCTTGCTGTGCGGATAGGCGGCCTTGATACGTTCGGCGGGAAGATAACCCTTGACCGTGGCCAGCCAGGACTCCGCCTGCGAATCGAACGGGGCGCCGCTGGAAGACACCAGTACCGGCCGGTCGGAAAGATACGCAGCGGACGCCAGCAATCCGTGTTGCCGGGCCTCGACCTCGCTACCGACACCGAGCAGATCGATCTCTCCCCGCGACAACGCAGCGATTGCCGCCTGCCGCGACGGAAAGTCCCTGACGCGCAACGGCCGCTCGAACACCAGGGCCAGGTAATCGGCCGTGAAGCCCTTGTAGGAACCTGCGTAGAAGATGGATAGCGGCGGATAGTCGGGAGAAACCACGCCTATCGTCAGCGGCTCCCGGGCATCCAGCCACTGCCTGGCTCGTTTGTCGAGCCAGGGGCGCGTCGTTGTCGTCATACGACCATCGAGCAGGATGGATTCGGCCGCGACGGGCAGCGGCTGCAGGATGATCGGCAACAGGCAAAAGACCGCGGACAGCAACGACCTTGTCAGCATGTCGAGTCTTCGATGGCAAAGTTCTCCGGCCGGATAGAGGGCATGGCATCCGCGCCCCAGAGCCTGCGGACACATCGGCACCGATGTCGCCATGTTAGCAGGTGAACGGGTATTTTTCCCAGACAGCCGTGGCGGAAACGAGCGGCTGCCGGTGTTTTTACGCTGATACGAAAAAAGGGCCTCTCGATCCTTTTCGAGGTTCTGCAGAACTTGGTGAAATCTGCATATCGATATCCTGGAGCGGGAAACGAGCCTCCATGATACTGACTCCAAAGGAGAGCCTTGCACTCACCTCGGATCGATGGACTGAATTAAGGACTAGTCTTCGAGACAGGACAGGCAGGCACAGTCGAGGAACGCCAGGCAGCCATTGCGTGGCCCTTCCCATGAGTTCCTTTCCCAGCCTTCCGCGCCACGGCTTTTCCCGAAGCCGCTCCACGAACGCTTCATCCTGCGGCCGCAGCTCCTGCCCCATAGCATCGCAGGAAGACCGCCTTGCGATGAATCCGCCGACAGGATGCGAGGCACTACGCCTGGCAAGCATTCCCGCCAGAGACCTGCGCAACCTCAAGTGTTATGGCTGGTTGAGAGGATCAGATTCCAGCGTTACTTCCAATCAGAAAGTTAAGAAATTTCATACAAGCCCCCCGGACCGGTCCTGTCTCAGTTGAAAGACCAGGGATGGAATAATCAGCGTGAGCAAATCATCCTACGAGTTCAAGGGTTCCCGTGAAAAAGCCAGCTCCCGCACACGTCAAGCTACTCTTCTGCATTGGTATATCGACCGCTGGATGCCTTTGGTCGCTCTCCTCGGTGGCCTATTGCGGCAAGCCTGAACTACCTACCAAGACCCCCCTGCCGATACAGAGCCTCCAATCCGTTTTCACCTTGAAGCACGCACCGATCGGTAAATCGATGGGAACAATGACCGTGCAAGTCGGCTCAGGAGAAACTCTAGGTGGCTGGGCGTGGTGCGGAAGTGACGGAAAGCCCGGACAATTCGGTTTTACAGCTCCCAAAACGACCCTCATTCCAATAGATGGAAATGGCCTCTATGAGTCTGGAGTGCCAGGGGTCGGTATCAGAATTGGACACCGAGCACGCTATAACTGGACCGAACCGACAGCAGCTCCCGCCACCTACCCCACGGGCAACATCGGCACCATGCGCTATATGCCCACTGTTCTCGTAGTTGATTTCATCCGAACCGCAATGGGAGTAGGAAAGGGAGACATCCCCCCTTTTAACTACTCAACCAATTTTTTCATCGATACCAACTACACAAATCCATCCAGGGCTGAATTCACCATAGAGGGATATAACCTTCGCGCAACGCTTGAACATAACGCTTTCTTCACCACGTGCAGCACACAAAAGTCGACCATTGATGTCAACATGGGGCGCCCAACGGCGTATGACATCAAAAGAGGGGCTGTGCCAGATCATGGCTTTTCACTGGATGTTGTGTGCGAAGGGCTCAATCCGAGTGTCAAACCTCCTGTGAAGGTCTACTTTGAAGGCAACTCGATCCAGGATGGCCTGTTGAACCTCACAGGCAGAGGAGAAGCCGGTGTAGCCCAAGGAGTCGGCATTTCGTTGACGTCCAGTAAGGGAGCGGCATTGCCATTCACCCAAGCCAGGGCCCTACCCCTGGACTGGCTGGCCAGCGGTGCAGGGACGGAGATGTACCGCTTTGTGGGATCGGCTCGCTATGTCGCCACTGGCGGAAAAATCACCGCGGGTAAAGCTGACTCCATTTTGACCTACATCCTGGAGTACAACTAACCCAGCAGAACCGGTCGGTCGAACCGAACCCGGCCCACACTGCGGTACAACCAACGCATCGATGAGGCGACGCCGATGCCCACCAACTTCCGGAATGAGCGCCTCCCCGTCGGCTCCGCCTAAGTTGAATACCTAGAGATAAGGGGGCTCGCTCTGCGCGTAACTCATCGACCGCATGAACGGGTCAAATCGCGGGAACCGACCCAATGCCGGGTCGTCGATGCGACAGGGCATTCCGATGACTCGGTAGATGTATCTTCGAGAAGGCGCCCCTTCCACACACCGGGCTTCCCGGCACTCCTGTGTCCGTTGCTCGCAAGAGCCGAGCGCATGCGATCAATTCGCGGACACGACGCATCGGCTGCGAGCCTCTTTGAGAGCGACTTCAGGATAGCTGCCCGACCAAGCGCCTTTTGCTTGTCCTTCCAGCGATAGTGGAAATGCCGGCTCTTGCCATCCTCGGGCGAAACAGCCAGGGAAAGGCCATCGATGACCAAGGCTATATGGACCTTGCCGGTGGCCTTCGAATGCCGAATGGCAACGCACCATGCTCAATGCTCTATTGCGCGGATCAAGGGATAGACGATCTGTAGCCGCCGCCCAGCACTGATGCACTAAAGAATGGACTAGAAGATGCTGGCCGATGCCGGGCCGATGGAACCCGCCGAAACGAAAAAAGGGCCCTAAGGCCCTTTTTTCAATGATCTACAGGCAAGCCTGTGGATCTATATCTGGAGCGGGAAACGAGTCATGCACTAGAGCGCTAAGTCTCTGTTTCCCAATCACTTTCTCCACTGTGGTGATCAGCGAAGAACTCAATTATAGCCTTGTTTTTCGCCCTCGGCAACAAAGTTCATCCAACCACTTCCACCAGCGTCCAAGGATGATCCATCCACCCGTCGTTACGCCTGATGCGTCCAGCTGCTGAGCGGGTTCGCTATCGAACTCCAACTTGCGACGATCATGACTTGCGCTCGCTCCGCAGGCAGCGCGGGGTGGTGTCGCGTGGACTACCTGGCACCTGGACGGCTGTAGGACACAACCGCCGGCATCGGAACACCGCAAGTACTCATCTTTACATCGCTGCGGCTAACTTCGCCGGAGCGCAACGCGGCGCCAGTGTAGTGGCAGCCAGCCTCAACGAAGGCGTGCAGCAATCCGGTTCATCTGCTCGATCTCCGCGCGCTGGCCATCGGAAATCGCTTGGCATAGGTTGACGAGTTCCGGATCTGAGAGCTGCGCCTCGCGGCACATGAGGATCGCTCCCGAATGGTGCGGGACCATAGACGCGATGAACTGTCGATCGCCGATTCCGGTTTGAGCACGGGTAGCGGCAAAAGAACCGAGTGTGAGAACGGCAAACAAGCCGTACAGCACGAGATTGAGCCGCCGGTTTGGAAACATGCCGGGCATTGTCGCTAGCATGAAGATGCCCATTGGCGCCCACATAGTGACCGCCATGTAGAGCATGTTGAGATTGTTTCTGAAGTCCCTGGCGCCGTCGATCATGCTGAACATTACGAAGTACATGACGACGAGGCCCAACACCATGTTCACCCAGAACTTGGCGTATGGTCGGCCGTGCTTACCCATCTGACCGGATGTGTGATGTTGATGTTCATGGGAATGTTCAGCCATCTCCGTCTCCTATGTGCTGGGGCAACCTGGCAGGGTCACTGGTACTGCGGCAGATACTTTGTCGATATATCAGCATGTGGAGCGATGCATCACTAACCGCTGATTTCCAGTCCCCAACTGGACGTAGGGGCGTCGAACGCTTCAACTCGCTGGTCTTGAACCGTCTGGATATCAGACCATACCAAATCGGTCTTGATGGGCTTTGCGCCACCTATGACGCTGGTACCGTGAGCGCCAATATCGAGCTTGCGTCCTCATCGCTCGATGGGCCGGCAACTGATCGATTCTTGCATATCAAGCAAGACAAGGCCACCTGCGGCGGACGCCAATGGCCTCCTCCGCCTTCGCTTAGGGCATCGCCTCAAGCGTCCGTCGCAGGCCATAACGACACAACAGCCCTTGGGCAAGAAAGGAGCCGGTGATGTAGCGCACCCGAAAGGAGACGAAGACATGCACAAGGACATTTCAACATCAAAGGTGTTCTATCGTCCCATCGAGGCGGCCATCCGATGGGCTGGGTTGCTGCGGTATCTCCCGATGATCCTGGCCACGATCGCGTCACCGCGTGTCCTGCCTCGGTCGCTGAACTGCCCTCGATGGAATGAGTGCCGGCTGCACTCGGAACGTATCTATGACGGCATCCTCAACGGAGAGCTGCCCTACGGCAAGAACGGGATCACGCTCAATGATCCGAACCTGCTCAATTCTCTGGATCTGACTGTTCGCCATGTCGATCTAAAACGCTGGATGCGCACCCACTATCCCGAGCACCGGCCAGGATTTCTGTTCAGCCGTGGCGAACGCATGGCGCATCCTTTCATCACCATGGAAACAGGACAGGCGATCCTCGTGGAGCGGCTGGCCCTTCAGGCCGCGCTTGAACAAGCCCGACGTGAGATGCGAGAACTGCAGGAGCAGCACGACACGCTACTCAAGCAATCCTCGGTGCTGTTGGCATCCAAGCAATGCGAGATCAGCGAACGGGCGGAAACGACCTATCTCAACATCATTGGAGGGATGTTGACGCTGATGCTGAGCCAGTCGCCTTCAGGCGTGCCCTATTCCAGCTTCAAAACGCAGGAGGCCCTTGTCTCTGCATTGGTCGCCCACTACGGCGGCACCATGGGCATCACTGAGCGCACCTTAAACGGAAAGTTCGCCAACGCTAAGAGGTACGTTCGTAGCGCAAGCGCATGAGGTTATCCAGCTTGTATGTGCAATCGCGGAGATTGCATTTGCAATGTCTTTCCGCAGCCAGGTCTATTGAATAGAGGTCACGCCAACAAACGCCACCGAGCGTTCAGGAGTGACCGCCATGTCGCAGACCCCTGTACTCCCGCCGAACGAGCGCCGCATCCTGCGGCTCGATGAAGTCGAAGCGAAGTCCGGCTTCAAACGCGCCCACATCTACAACCTGATGAAGAAGCGCCAGTTCCCTCAGGCGCTGCGCCTGGGCGTGCGCGCTGTCGGCTGGGATTCGATCGAAATCGACCAGTGGATCGCCGAGCGCCTCAACCACCGGACCTGACCCGCTCTCCCGCGGACTTCCCATTCCCAGCCGGAGAGCGCCATGCAGGTCGTGTCCATCATTTCAACGAAGGGCGGCGTCGGCAAGACCACGACGGCCGCCAACCTGGGCGGGCTCGCCGCGGACGCGGGCCTGCGCGTGCTGCTGCTCGATCTCGACGTGCAGCCCACCTTGTCCTCCTACTACGAACTGACCCAGCGCGCGCCGGGCGGCATCTATGAGCTGTTGGCCTTCAACGAGCGCGACCTTGGCCAGCTCGTGTCCCGCACGATCATCGCGGGCCTGGACCTGGTGCTGTCCGACGACCACCGGGGCGAGCTGAACACGTTGTTGCTGCATGCGCCGGATGGCCGCCTGCGGTTGCGGCATCTGCTGCCAGCACTTGCTCCCCTCTACGACCTGGTGCTGATCGACACCCAGGGCGCGCGTTCCGTGCTGCTGGAGATGGCGGTGCTCGCCTCCGATCTCGCGCTGTCGCCCGTCACGCCGGAGATCCTCGCGGCACGCGAGCTGCGGCGCGGCACCATGCAGTTGCTCGAAGACATTGCGCCGTACCGGCACCTGGGCATCGAACCGCCGCCGCTGCACTTGCTCATCAACCGCGTCCACCCGGTGTCCGCCAACGCACGGCTGATCCAGCAGGCCTTGCGCGACCTGTTCCAGGACAGCGCCGGCATCCGCGTGCTCGCCACCGACGTGCCGGCCATAGAAGCGTATCCACGTGCCGCAACGCGCGGCCTGCCGGTGCATCGGGTCGAGCACCGCCAGCCGCCCGGCAGAGTCGCCCCTGCCGCGCTCGACACGATGCGCGCGCTCGCCAGCGAGTTGTTCCCGCAATGGCAGGACCGACTGGCTCAAGTATCCGGCCGCCCGCAGCGACCTCTTGATCCTGGGAGGCCCCATGGCGAACGCACATGAGCTGGCCCGCGGCCACAAGCGGCTGCGCGCCCTGATCGAGTTCGCGGTCGGTGAGGGCTGGCACGTCAAGCGCACGCCGGGCGGGCACCTCAAGTTCACCAAGGCCGGCTGCGCGGCGATCTACACGAGTTCGACAGCGAGTGACCACCGGGCCGAATTGAACGCCCGTGCGCAGATCCGCCGCGCCGAGCGAGAGGCCCGCATGGCGCCGGCCGGCGGTCGTGGGGACTGCGAGGGGTGCGGCCATGGCTGACATGACCTCGCAGGACATGGCAGGCAAGCTGCTCGCGGCCGGCTTCGAGCGCAGCGGCCCAGCGGCTACGGCCTTGAGCGACCCGATCGCGGACACGCCCATGGTCGTGACGCTGGACCAGTTGCGGCCCTACGACCATGACCCGCGCATGAAGCGCAACCCGGCTTACGAGGAAATCAAGGCATCCATCCGCGAGCGCGGCCTGGACGCGGCGCCGGCCATCACGCGCAGGCCCGGCGAGGACCACTACATCATCCGCAACGGCGGCAACACGCGACTGGCGATCCTGCGCGAACTCTGGTCGGAGACCAAGGAAGAACGCTTCTTCCGCATATCGTGCCTGTTCCGACCATGGCCGGAGCGCGGTGAAATCGTCGCGCTGACCGGGCATCTTGCCGAGAACGAACTGCGCGGCGGCCTCACGTTCATCGAGCGCGCGCTCGGCGTCGAGAAAGCACGGGAGTTCTACGAGCAGGAGAGCGGCGCCGCCCTGAGCCAGTCGGAACTGGCCCGCCGCCTGGCGGCCGATGGCTTCCCCGTCCAGCGGTCGCACATCACCCGCATGGCCGACGCGGTGCGCTACCTGCTGCCCGCCATTCCCACTGTGCTCTATGGCGGCCTGGGGCGCCACCAGGTCGAGCGGCTGTCGGTCATGCGCACGGCCTGCAAACGCACCTGGGAGCACTACGCCAAGGACCGTTCGCTGCCGCTGGACTTCGACAGTTTCTTTCAGGAGGTGCTGGCGCAGTTCGACACGCAGGGCGACGAGTTCGCGCCGCAGCGCGTGCAAGACGAGCTGATCGGCCAGATGTCCGAGCTGCTGGGCATCGGCTACGACGTGCTGGCGCTGGACCTGACCGAATCGGAAAGCCGCCACCGGGCGCTGGTCAGTGACCCGACGCCACCTGCGGCGCAGCCGGCGTTGCCTTCGCCCACCGCCGGCACGCCGACTCCGCCGGGCGCAGCATCGTCCATCGCCACGCCTGCAGCGGCGGCCGGTCCTCCACCCGCCAGCCCTCCGGCGTCCGAGCCCACCTTGCGCCACGACGACACGGCGGTTGGCGAAGCGGCCACGGGAAGCCAGCCGGCCGCACCGGGCGATCTGCTTCGCGAGCACATCGTCTCGCCAGCACCGACGACAGAACGGCTCCAATCGATCCAGCGCATGGTCGCCGACCAGTTGGGCGATGCGCTGCCGCCCGACTTCTCGGCGAGCGTGCTGCAGTCCATCCCGGTGCAAGCCGGCGGACTCTATCCGATCTCCGACGTCTGGTACATCGACGCCGGCCTGGACACGCCCGATCGGCTGCGCATCCACATCGCGCAGTTCGCGCGCGAGATCGCCGGGGAGGCAGGCCTGGACGAGTGCATCGAGGATCGCGCCGATGGCATCGGGTTTGCGTGCCGCGCCCGCGGCCAAGCCCCGTCGCCGCTCGGCCGCGCGGTGCTGACGCTGCTCACTTCCCTGACGGGTCAGCCCGTCGCCGAAGCGGGCCTGGACGGCGCGCAGCTCGCCGCCGACCTGCCGACCCTGTTGCACGGCCAGAGCCAAGGCCATGGCAGCGGCGCAAGGCGCTTGAGCGACACGGCGTTGGTCAAGCTCTTTCGGCTGCTGCGCCTCGCCCGGCGTCTGCTGGACCTGGAAGCCGGCACCACGGCGCCCGGGACGTGAGCGAGGGAGGCCGCATGTCCACATCGCATCCGCTCAACCAGGCCGTGATTGCCCAGGCGCTGTATGACCTTCGCAACGGCCAACTGCGCCGCTGCAAGGCCATGGGCTTCGGCGAGGCCGAGCTGGATGCGCTCAAGCACCCCGCGCTGATCAGCGTGCTGGCCAACGCCAGCGTCTCGTGGTGCTCGGTCACGGTCAACCGCGAAGTGCTGCAGCGCCTGCTCAACCAGGCACAGGACGTGGAGAAGGAAATCGCCACGGTCGATCGCATGCTGCGGCTGGGGGCCAGCACGGAGATGGTCAGCCGCTTCTATGGCCTGACCCATCAGGAAGTCGCCCTGCGGCGGGAGATCCTCGGCCTGCCCAAGCGCAAGGGGCGCCACCCCGTCCTGGACGAGACCCAGGACACCGAACTGTGGCGGCAATGGAAAGCCGTGACCAGCAGCAGGAACGTCGATCTGGAGGACGAGACCTCGATTCTCGATGCGGCCATGGACCTGGCCGAGGGCATGTCGCTGCCGCTCTCGGTGGTCTGGGCCGCGATCAGGAACTGGGTCGATCAGGGATTGGGCTAGGCCATGGCCGTGGACGACACCGCCCCACGAGCCCAGCGCCCTGGCCCCATCGCACTCGCCGACCTGTTCGACGCTGCGCTGAAGGACCTCGCGCCCAAGTCCAGCTCTGGCGCTCCCGCGTCCCTGCCTGCTCCAACGCCCACGCCTCCTACGTCCGGCGACGCCTTCCTGTTCAGTGGCAATCGGCACGAGAGCGTGCCGCGGCGGCTGTTCCTCGACCGCCGCCTGACACCGCTGGAGCGCAACGCCTGGCAGGTGTTCCGATTGATGCTCAACGACGATGGCGTCACGGCATTTCCCACCTATGAGCAGTTGCGCCCCTGGCTGGCGTCGATGCCCTGCGCAGGCCAGGCCTCCCATGAGACCGTGGCGCGGGCGCTGACGCTGCTGCGCCTGACGCGCTGGCTGAGCCTCGTGCGACGACGGCGCGACCCCAAGACCGGTCGCATCCTCGGCAACCTCTACGTCCTGCACGACGAACCGCTGACGCCGTTCGAGGCGATGCAACTCGACGCCGACTACCTGGCCCTGGTCAGCCAGTCGCTGGGGCATTCGGCCAAGGCCGTCCAGGTGGTGGGACTCAACACCCTCCAGGAGATCGCGGACGACCCGATGCTGTCCGGACGCACCTTGCCGTCGCGGCTGCAAGTGCTCGCCGAGCGCCTGGCCGACCAGGGCATCACCGCCTCCGAAAGTTATCCACAGGAGGATGCGGTCCACGATTCCGAAGAAGGGCCCGCGAGCCTTCTTCGGAATGGCGATCGCCCATCTTCGGAATCCGAAGCAGGGCCGAAACCCGCGCCAGACGGCGCTCTTCGGAATTCGAAGCAGGACCGTACAGTACGTAGTAGTCGTATTGATGAAGTACGTACTACCGCGCAGGCGCGTGCGCTGGGCGACCTGCAATGGCCCAAGCGCTTCGCGGAACTGAAGGCGGAACAGCAGGCCGGAGCCAAGATGGCGTTGCAGCAGGTGGACGCTGCCCTGCGGCAGGCCGTGCTGGACGAATGGGCCGCACGGTGCGGCAAGCATGGCATCCGCAACCCCGCCGGTTATCTGTTCGGCATCATCCAGCGCGCCATGCGCGGCGAGTTCAATGCCTGGGCCAAGCAGACCGGCCCGGCACCGCCAACACCATCGGCGGCGCGAGCGCCACCAACCGAGCCGCCGCGCAACGTCGTGCCGCCCGAGGTGGCCCGGCAGCACATCGAGCGCCTGCGCGATCTGCTGCGCAAATCCTGAGCACAGGGCTTGTCAAAGCCGTGAAGTAGATCTCCATGGCGGTCGGCAGAAACGGTCCCCTGGGGACGGCTGTGCGGTGAAGCGCCGGGCGACGGCGCGACATGCTGCGCAAAACCTGAGTAGAGCGCATGCAAGACCATGAAGCAGACCTCCATGGCGCTCAACGGAACGGTCCCCTGGGGACGGCTGCGCGGCGAAGGATCGTGTCGAACGGCAGCGCGACGTGCGGTGCAGCACGCATACCGTCAACAACCGAGGACGGGAACGCCGATGTGAGTGCCCATCTGCGGAGCGGTCCCCAGGGGACCGTTGCGCGCTGCGCCGCCAGCGCGCACAGAACCGGGGGTCGGCTCATTTCGGTTTGTTGACTGACTGCCTTCCGCTGCATGCGGATGCTGGCGGCTCCCTGTCCACCAGCGAGCGATCACCATGGCAACCAGCAACGAACCATTGCAACTCAACCTCGGCTCCCTGCGCAGCGCGATGTCGCTGACGCTGCACACCCACCACGCCTCGCGCATCTGGCATGGCCGCGCCGCCGCCGAGGGGCGACCCGGCATCGTCGGCCTGAACGGCTACATCGCCGTGATGAACAAGATGAAGCGCGGCTCGGAGCAGGACGACCCGTACAGCGACTGGTGGATGTTGCGCATCGAGGAAAAGCTCGACCAGACCAGGACCACGTTGCAATCGCTGCGCGAGCAGGTTGACCAGGCACTGGCCGGCGTGCCTGCGGCGTTGAGCCTGGGTGAGAACCTCAACGTGCAGCCGGTGAAGCTCCCCTTGTTCGTGAACGCGCAGCTCGGCTTTGCCGCCGTCTATCTGCTGGCCGACTACGACGACATCGCCCGCAAGCTGATCCTCGCCCACCACACCGCGCTGATCGATCGCTCGACGTTGGAGCGCTGGCTCAACGAAGGTGCCCACGCGCTGCGCAGCCTGTTCAGCCTGGCCCAGCAATACCGCTACTCGGGCTGCACCCGCGACGACTTCGCGGCCAAGAACGCCGCAGCTCGGGCAGCATTGGAGAAGTTCGGCGAACTGCCGCAGGACGTGCTCGAAGGCATGCGCCGCTCGAAGTTTGCGCCGCCCGTCGTGCGCCGTGGTCTGCAACAGCGTGGTGATAGCGCTGCCGCAGCCGCATCTCCCACCGACGAAGGCGCTGCCGCCGATTCGGCCGAGGCCAAGTCCACAGCCGCCGGCGAGGACGAACCGGCATGAGCGACCCGAACCGCGAACCGCGCTACTTCCGTCGTCTGGAACAGCCAGCCTTCATGCGGCTGGAACACGCGGCCTCTCTAAAAGGCCTTTTAAAGCCTTTTAAAGGTAAAGGGGACTTCGAGGCCTGGGCCAGCCAGTGCTTCGCCATGCGCGACGAGTTGATTGCCCTGGCGCAGCGACAGGTGCTGCCACAGGCGTGCGGGCATCCCTTCCACCTGCTTCCCGTCGAGCTGGCCCAGCAGACCACTGGCGCAGGCACGACCTTTCTTCGCTGGCGCAAGCACGATCGATCGGCCATGGGCGTGGCGTTGTGGCAGGAGCTGATGGCGAGCCCCAGCACGCCGGTCAACCTGCTGCACGACCTGCACGAGATCGAACTGCAGCGCGTCATGCTGAACATGCAGATCAGCCTGCTGCACACCCTGGGCAGGCAAGCACAGGAATGCGCCAGCAAGGCCGCGCAGGCGGACAACACCTACCTGCGCCGGCTCGCGTCCGTTCCTGCCGCAGTGCGCGATCGGTGATTGCGCCTGCCATCCGAGCACGCGCCCGAGCCCAACGAGGCACGGGTATTTCAACCACCACGGAGATTCCAACATGAGCACACAATTCATCGGCGAGGGCAACATCGGATCGCCTCCCGAGTACCGCGAATTCCCCAATGGCAACGACGATCCTCGCCGGTTGCTCCGGCTGAACGTGTACTTCGACAACCCCGTCCCCACCAAGGGCGGCGAGTTCGAGGACCGCGGCGGCTTCTGGGCGCCGGTGGAACTCTGGCACCACGACGCCGACCGCTGGCAGCAGCTCTACCAGAAGGGCATGCGGGTGCTGGTCGTCGGCCGCATGGAGCGCGACCCCTGGACGGACAACGAAGATCAGCCGCGTGAGACTTGGCAGGTCAACGCGCGCAGTGTCGGCATCCTGCCGTACCGCATCGAGTCTGTGGCCCTCAGCCCGAAGCCACAGGAGGCAGAGCCGAAGCCCCAGGCCACCCAGGAATCGACGGCGCCGAAAGAGACCAAGCGCAGGAAGTGATCGGGCATGGAGGGCGGCTGCCGCAGTGCTTCGCCGCCCTCCATGCGCTGCGAATTATCCCCAGGGGATAGCTCCACCAACGTCCACCGAGTTCCACGCGCGCTCCCGGAAATCGCGGCTCTCGGCCCGCACACTTCCGGCCACGCACCTTCCCCGCACTCGCCATTTCATCGGCGTGAAAGCGGTCGCTGCCGCATGCGGCTTGTTTGCTGCTGCCAGGGGCTGCGCTCGGCATCCTCGATCCCAGCAACTCCATGAACAACAGGAATCGGGATGGACGGATATGCGGCTGTTCTTGTGCGAGAAGCCCTCCCAGGGCAAAGACATTGGCCGGATTCTCGGCGCCACGCAGCGCGGTGAAGGCTGCCTCAACGGTTCCGGCGTCACGGTCACCTGGTGCATCGGCCATCTCGTGGAGGCGGCGCCGCCCGAGGCCTACGACGAGCAGCTCAAACGATGGTCCGTTGAGCAGTTGCCCATCATTCCCCAGCACTGGCGGGTCGAGGTCAAACCGAAGACCGCCACGCAATTCAAGGTCGTCAAGGCGCTCTTGGCGAAGGCGACTCACCTGGTTATCGCCACCGATGCCGACCGCGAGGGCGAATTGATCGCCCGCGAGATCGTGGAGCTTTGCGGCTACCGCGGCCCCATCGAACGCCTGTGGCTGTCGGCGCTCAACGATGCGTCCATTCGGGCGGCACTGGGCAAGCTGCGGCCTTCGGCCGAGACGCTTTCGATGTACCACTCGGCGCTGGCGCGCTCCCGTGCGGATTGGCTCGTGGGCATGAACCTGAGCCGGCTGTTCACGGTGCTGGGGCGACAGGCGGGTTACGACGGCGTGCTGTCGGTCGGCCGCGTACAGACCCCGACGCTCAAGCTCGTTGTGGACCGCGACCGCGAGATCGCGCGCTTCGTGTCCGTACCATACTGGGCCATCGCCGTGTCCCTGTTCGCAGGCGGTTCGACTTTCGCCGCGCAATGGGTTCCACCCGATGCGTGCACCGACGACGCAGGCCGCTGCCTGCGGCAGCCGGTCGCACAGCAGACCATGCAGCAGATCCGCGCTGCGGGCAGTGCCCACGTCGTGTCGGTGGAGACTGAGCGTGTCCGCGAAGGCCCGCCGCTGCCGTTCGACCTGGGCACCTTGCAGGAAGTGTGTTCCAAGCAGCTTGGGCTGGACGTGCAGGAAACCTTGGAGATTGCCCAAGCCCTGTACGAGACGCACAAGGCCACGACGTACCCCCGCTCGGACTCCGGCTACCTGCCCGAGAGCATGTTTGCCGAAGTGCCCACCGTTCTCGACAGCCTGCTCAAGACCGATCCCTCGCTGCGCTCGATCATGGGCCAGCTCGACCGCTCGCAGCGCTCGCGCGCCTGGAACGATGGCAAGGTCACGGCGCACCACGGCATCATCCCGACGCTCGAACCGGCGAAGCTCTCCGCCATGAGCGAGAAGGAACTGGCCGTGTACAGGCTCATCCGGAAGCATTACCTGGCGCAGTTCCTCCCTCACCACGAGTTCGACCGCACTGTGGCCAAGTTTTCGTGCGGGGGGCAGAACCTGGCGGCCACGGGCAAGCAGGTTGTCATCCCGGGTTGGCGCCAGGTGCTCGCCGAGCCGCAGGCCGAAGACGGTGATGGCGAGGGCGATACTGCGGTCCGCGCCCAGGTGCTGCCCGCGCTGCCGAAACTGTATGAGGGCCTGGCATGCCAGGTGGCCGACGTCGATCTCAAGGCACTCAAGACGCTGCCGCCCAAACCGTACACGCAAGGCGAGTTGGTCAAGTCCATGAAAGGCGTCGCCAAGCTGGTGTCCGATCCCCGCCTGAAGCAGAAGCTCAAGGATACGGTTGGCATCGGCACCGAAGCGACGCGGGCCAACATCATCGGCGGCCTGATCGCTCGCGGCTACCTCGTGAAGAAGGGGCGCGCCATCCGCGCCTCGGATGCGGCTTTCACTTTGATCGATGCCGTGCCTGCGGCGATTGCCGACCCTGGCACCACCGCCGTCTGGGAACAGGCGCTCGACATGATCGAGGCCGGACAGCTCACCCTGGACGTGTTCATCGGCAAGCAGGCCGCGTGGATTTCGCAGTTGATTGCGCAGTACGGCAGCGCCTCCCTGTCCATCAAGGTTCCCCAAGGGCCGGCATGCCCGCAGTGCGGCGCACCCACGCGCCAGCGCAGCGGCAAGAGCGGCCCGTTCTGGTCGTGCAGCCGCTACCCGGACTGCAAAGGCACGCTGCCAGTCGAATCCGGCAGCTCCAAGCGCGGCGCCTCGCGCCCGCGCCGTAGCGGCCGCAAAGGCTCCTGACCGCCCCCGTTCCCCGTGAGCCGTGCCCGCCTTCGGCGGCGTGGCCCCTGTCCCGCACTCCGCCGCATGCCCTGCGGGACGCCCAGCGCGCAACGCCTTCTTGATCCGTGTGCGCGTCCCGCCCAGCCGTCCCCGGCCGCGGGACCTGAAGGTAGCTTCTCTGCGAGCCGCACCACGCGCGTTCTGTTGATCTGCGTTTCTTCCGCCCTCTGCGAAGGGTCTCCCGGTGGCTTGCCAGGCTGCACGAGCCACCGGGAGACCCTTCGTGGTCAGCGGTAATCGGTGCCGGTGCCCGCCGGTGCAAAAACGGGCTCCCTTTGTGCGCGGATGTGCGCCAGACGATGCCGGCCCCAGCCACGACATGGGCCGGGTGTGATTGCTTGATGAGCAGACGGTTCTAGCGACGACCGGGCCTGCCAATCAGCCCACGGGTGGTTCCTCTTTTCTCCCGAGCCGAAGGCCGTTGGGCCTTCGGCGCCATTCTCCTGCCCATCAACGTCCCGGCCCGGCCATTGGCCTGGGCCACACGAACAGGAGAGACGACATGCACCCTCAACCTTGCGCACCGCTGCTGTACGGCAGACGGAGGTCGAGAACGGCATGCCCGCCTATCGCGCGGCCATCGCCAATGGTACGCTCGGCTGCAGCCGAGGCCGTAGCCCAAAGGCTGGACTACCTCTTTTGCAGAGGTAAACCTCGGGATGAACTGGGCGAAAACATGCCTTATGTGCCCGCCTTACGGCGAGCTGTTTCCGATGCTTCGCGCAGGATTTCCCGCCCCCCATTCGCTGCGATTGCGGCCACGATGACGCCCAGCACCAGATCCGGGATGTTCGACCCGAACCCCATCACCAGCACCCCGGACAGCACAATCGCACCATTGACGATGGAGTCGTTGCTGGTAAAGATCGCTGACGCCTTGAAGTTCACATCTTCCCCGCGATGGCGGCGCAGTAGTCTGAGGCACACTAGGTTCAAAGCCGCGTTCAGCGCGGCCATGGCCATCATGGCTGGGCCGACAGGCTCTTCCCCTCCAGCGAAGCGGCGTAGGACTTCCAACAGCAGCAGCGCGGCCAGGCCGATTAGCAAGAAACCCGACAAGCGGGCCGCGCCCACCTTGACCGTTGCCGCACGACCGACGGCATACAGGCTAACCGCATAGACCGACGCATCGGCGAGGTTGTCCAACCCGGCGCCCATCAGCGCCGTAGAGCCAGCCCAGATGCCAAGGGCAATGCCGGCGGCGGACTGCGTCAGGTTGATCAGCAACACAGTCAGAAGAATCTTTCGGTCCTTCGCATCGCTCGCATCTAGGCGGCCCAACTCGTCGTTTTCGTGATTTCTGTGGTTTTCAGCCATGCATTGTTCCTTCCAAATCGATGGATGCTGAAGCCTGTAGCGGCTGGAGAGTCAAGGCGCAGATGCAACGAACTTGCCACAGGGTCTTCCCGGACGCCCTTGACTCTACCGTAGCTAGAAGGTTTTCCAATCCAGTCAGAGCTTTAGGACAGAACAGATGAGCACCAATGCGCCCCCTTCATTGCGACTGTCATCCGGTATGGCTGCTATCCACTGATCCGTGGCGCCACTGCGGTTGTGCTCTTCGGCGAGCTCGCGACCGGCCGGCCGTCTTTTCCGACGGAGCTACTCACAGTGATCGTCGCGCTCGCTTGTGCCGCCTTGCTAGAGGGCGGGCGGCCTTTCCACTCCCCGTTGAGCCAGTAGCGGCGTTCCAAGCTGTGGTTGGCCGTCGGCGCATGGCTCGGCTTCTTGGTCGTGCATCTGGCCTTCCAGCACTCCAATCTGGGATACCGGGTCGGGCCGTTGGGATTGTTGATCGGGGTGGCTGAAGCCCATCGCTGGCATCACAAGCGTGAGCACGAAGACGCCCAAGTCAACTACGGCGATTTCTGGATGCCCGGGGGCCACTTGTTCAGCGCTTTCCGGTCGCAAAAGCACACGCTGGGCGCCAAAGAGTGACACTCAAGAAAGATGGACTTTCCAATGGACTACGGCCCGCAGCTTGTCTATCCCTTCCGGAGCCGGCCAGCAGCGGCAAACGCTTGCGCTGCTGGCTATACGATCTTGCCCACGTCGCATTCTTGCGCGAGTCGGGCCTTGCGGCTTCTTGCGAAGCGATCGCGAGTTGCGTGGCGTGCCCATGAGTCGGGCCGCGTCGTGGCGCACTGCTACCTTGGCCTGCACCTGCACCTGCGCAGCCACGCCGCGATGCTCGGTCTGGCCTGGAGAACCCGTAAGGTGGCGGAGATTGCGGCGCGCAGGTCGTCCGGCTCGCGCTGGCTCCTGTGGGCCACGCCCTCGGTCGCACGCCGTCTCAAAACGTCAGAATCGCGCGCTTTCGCATGATGGAGCGCGGCACGTGGCTCTCAGAACTGGACCCGATCACTTCCAGCACCGATGACACGCTCGAGCTTCAGGCGGGCTCGGCCAAGCTGTTGAGAATGCCGCACTCGCGCGAGGTTCGGGCGCTATCGCAGGAGCGTCGCAGATCCATTAACTCGCGCTCCAAGGCGCGCAATTCCTTCATCTTGGTCCGCACTTGCGCGATATGAGCGTCGACCAGCGCGTTCACCTCGCCGCAGCCCAACTCTGGCCGATCCCGTAAGTTCAGCAGTTGACGGATCTCATCCAGCGTCATGTCCTTCGCCCGGCAGCGGCGGATGAACAGCAAGCGCTGCAAATGGACTTCGTCATAGAGCCTGAAGTTGCCCTCGCTACGTGCAGGCTCGGGCAGCAAGCCTTCTGACTCGTAAAAGCGCACGGTCTGCACCAAGCAATCTGCCTTCTTGCCCAGTTCACCGATCCGCATCATGGTTGCTTCCTATAAAAAACTTGACTCTATATCTACTAGAGGTTTTCTAATGATGGCATCCGGGGAAAACCTTGTCAATGAAGAGCGATCTATGAACAAAGAACCTTCCAGCCCATGCGCCTGCTCCGGCGGCAATGGCCAACAGACGGCGTGCGCCAGTGAGCAGGCCAGCACTGAAACCACCGTTTTCCACGTGAGCAACATGGATTGCCGCAATGAGGAAGCACTGGTGCGGCGAACGCTGGAGGGCATGCCCGGTGTCGAGCGGCTCCTGTTCGATCTTCCGCAGCGTTTGTTGACCATTTCGCACCGCGAAGTCTCGGCCGATGCCTTGGAGCAAGCGCTGAATTCGGTGGGCATGAAGGCTCAGGCTGTCCGAGACGCCGCCGTGTCGACCACCTACCGCATCGAGAACATGGACTGCCCGAGCGAGGAGAAACTCATCCGCTCGCACCTCGGGGCAGTCGAGGGAATTCAGGACCTCGACTTCGACCTCGCTGAGCGCACCCTGTCGGTGAAACACCTCGCTCAGGCACGCGCGCAGATGGAGCAGGTCCTGGCCTCGATCGGCATGCGCGCCAAGGAGCAGACCTTCGGCCACACGGGGCCGATCGAAGCCGCGGCTGTGATCCCATCCTCGGCCCTGCAGCAGCAACCAACCGCTGCCGTTTCCGCGCCGCCGATCGGCGAGCGGGTGACGTACCGGATCGAGAACATGGATTGCCCGACGGAAGAAGCGCTGATCCGCGACCGGCTGGGCAAGCTGCCGGGTGTGACCGCGCTCGACTTCAATCTGATGCAGCGTGTGCTGGGAGTCCAGCACACGCTGGCGACCTCAGCGCCGATCGAGAAGGCGCTTGCTTCCATTGGAATGCAGGCTGCGCGGCAGGACATGCAGACAGCCACCACGGTACTTCGCATCGCGAAGATGGACTGTCCGACCGAGGAAAGTCTGATCCGCGGCAAGCTGCAAGGCATGCCGGGCGTGCAGGGAATGGATTTCAACCTGATGCAGCGCACGCTCACGGTTCGGCACACACCCGACGCGATCAAGCCGGCAGTCGAAGCCATCGAATCGCTGGGCATGGAAGCCGAGGTCCAGAGGACTGATGAGCCGCGCGATGCCCCGGTGGCCGCGCACAAGACCAATTGGTGGCCGATGGCGGTTTCGGGCGTTGCGGCGGTGGCCGCCGAAGGCGTGTACTGGGTCAACGACGGCAATCATTGGGCCGTGATCGTGCTGGCACTGGTTTCGATCTTCACCGGCGGCCTCAGCACCTACAAGAAGGGCTGGATCGCGCTGAAGAACCTCAACCTGAACATGAACGCCCTGATGGCCATCGCGGTCACCGGCGGCATGGCGATCGGCCACTGGCCGGAGGCCGCCATGGTCATGTTCCTGTTCGCGTTGGCGGAAGTGATCGAGGCGAAGTCGCTGGACCGCGCCCGCAACGCCATTCGGGGGCTGATGGACTTGGCGCCCGAGACCGCGACCGTGCGGCAGGCCGATGGCTCATGGACAGAGCTGCCGGCCAAGGAGGTCGCAAAGGGCGCGGTGGTCCGCGTGCGTCCTGGCGAGCGCATCGCACTGGACGGCCTGATCACCTCGGGTCGATCGGCCATCAACCAGGCGCCCATCACCGGCGAGAGCCTGCCCGTCGAGAAGGCCGAAGGTGACCAGGTCTTCGCCGGAACCATCAATGAGACCGGCTCTTTCGAATACAAGGTGACCGCAGGCGCCAGCGACTCGACGCTCGCGCGCATCATCCATGCCGTGGAGTCCGCGCAGGGCAGCCGTGCGCCCACGCAGCGCTTCGTCGACCAGTTCGCCCGCGTCTACACGCCGGCGGTGTTCGCGGTGTCCGTGCTGGTTGCCGTCGTGCCGCCGCTCGCCTTCGGCGGCGCATGGTTTGACTGGGTCTACAAGGCCCTGGTACTGCTGGTGATCGCCTGCCCCTGCGCTCTGGTCATCTCCACGCCGGTCACCATCGTCAGCGGCTTGGCCGCTGCCGCCCGACGCGGCATCCTGATCAAGGGTGGCGTCTACCTGGAGGGCGGGCGCAAGCTCAAGGCGTTGGCCCTGGACAAGACCGGCACACTCACACATGGCAAGCCCGAGCAGACCGACTTCGTGCCGCTGATCGGCGAGGCGCAGGAAGTTGCCGCCTGGGCCGCAAGCCTCGCGGCACGCTCGGACCATCCTGTGTCTCAGGCCATCGCCCGCAAGGCGAACCGTGACGGCATCGCGCTGCACGAGGTCGACGACTTCGCGGCGCTGCCTGGCCGCGGCGTGCGCGGCCGCGTCGCCGGGCGCATGTTGCACATGGGCAACCACAGGCTCGCCCAGGAGCTGGGCCTGAGCGAAGCGACGCTCCAGGCTCGGCTGGAGACCCTGGAGCGCCAAGGCAAGACAGCGATCCTGCTGATGGACGATGCGACCGTGCTCGGCATTTTTGCAGTGGCCGACACCGTGAAGGAAACCAGCCGTGAGGCGGTGGCCGACCTGCAGGCGCTGGGTGTGCGCACGCTGATGCTGACGGGGGACAACCAGCACACGGCCGCGGCCATCGCTGCCCAGGTCGGAATCTCTGAAGCCCGTGGTGACCAACTGCCCGAAGACAAGCTCAAGACCATCGAAAGCCTGGTCGGCGGCGAGGGCCAGGTGGGCATGGTGGGCGACGGCATCAACGATTCGCCCGCGCTCGCCCGTGCCGACATCGGCTTCGCCATGGGCGCGGCCGGCACCGACACCGCGATCGAAACAGCCGACGTCGCCCTGATGGACGACGACCTGCGCAAGATCCCCGCCTTCATCCGGCTGTCGCGTAGCACTGCGGCGATCCTCACGCAGAACATCGTTCTGGCCCTTGGCATCAAGGCGGTGTTCCTTGCGTTGACGTTCACAGGGCATGCCACCATGTGGATGGCTGTGTTCGCTGACATGGGGGCAAGTCTTTTGGTTGTCGTCAATGGGCTGCGCCTCCTGAAGTTCAAGGCGGCATGAACAATGGATGAACCATCTCTTCGCAAGACGCAGTGGTACTCACTCGCGATCGTTATATTCGCCGGCGATCAGGCAGCTAAGAGCTACATTGACGCGACAACTCCCTTGGGTTGGTCGCACGAGGTGGCGTCATTCTTCAACCTAGTTCACGCTCTCAATCCCGGCGCGGCGTTCAGCTTCCTTGCTGGCGCGGGCGGCTGGCAGCGGTGGTTTTTTCTGGCGATCGCGTTCGCAATATCGGCATGGCTCGCATGGCTGCTCTCCCGGCCGCTGCGCAAAACGGAAGGCCTTTCGTACAGCCTCATTCTGGGCGGCGCATTGGGCAACGCGTTCGACCGCGCCACGCGCGGGCACGTTATCGACTACATCGACTTTCACCTGCACGGCTGGCACTGGCCCGCCTTCAACATCGCTGACATGGCCATCGTGGGCGGGGCGATCGCGCTGGTGGCCCAGTCGTTCATGAGCGTGGAGAACCCGGCCGCCACAAAGGAGTCCCAGTGACATTGGGACGATCCGGAAATTCGCAATGCACACGGTGCAGGACACCAATCTGAAGAGAACGGCCCCCAGCATGAGCGGCCGCGGCTTGGCCCTCATGCTAGCGCCCACCGCCGCTTTTGCTGCAACGCCCTGTTGCGATGGCGGCGATTGCTGCAACGACGTCGCAATGCCTTGCTGTGAATAAACAGCACGCAAGCCAGTTGACCTGGCAATTATGAAAGTCCATCACGGCGATGCTGGCCTTTTTCGTTCCAATGAGCCGTCACGGAGAGGTGATGATGAAGCTATGCCGGGATCCTGCAAGCTTTAGGACGGTCTTCTTTACCGCATAGCGATATGCTGATGTCACCCGTTCGCCTCGCCTGGCAAGTACAAGTAGTTCGTCGCGGTTTTCTGGCCGTGTCCGCCCGCTTCGCTGGCCCTTTTGCCCCAAACAAGCGCAATCATGCCTGCGTTACCACCAAAGTTCGCCCCCGCCAGTTGCTGTTCCTAAAGGGCATCAAGCTCAACGCCATCGCCGACCGGCCAGCGTATTTCGCATCGCTGCGTGCCCGTCGGGGCCAGCCCATCGTCATCCTCGCAGAGCTGGGACCGGACGAGGCATTCGCCCTGTGGAAGCAGCATGTACTGGGCGACAGGCCTCGCTGACCCAGTTTCGCCTCATCCTCCTGACAGCCCCGCACTTATTGCGGGGCTTTCTTTTTTCCGCGTTCGCCAATCGGGGCTGTTGCAAATGCCGATTTCCGGCTGACGCGGCTCGCCTCGCGCATGAAGCTGCCCGCATGTGTCGCTGATTCGTCAGCACCATGCCAGCAGCCAGAGTTTCCAGGCTGCCGCGGATTCTTTCCGCGCTACCCGCCAGTCCGCCATCGCATCGAGTCTGCGGACGCGCGTCACCCGTGACGCCGATGCTTTTTTCTCAACCGCGTGCGGGAGCTGCCATCCCGTGAGGGACGAGGCCCCGCTTTTTCCAAGGAGCCCGTCCATGTCCCAGCAAGCCTCTTTCGGCCAGTTGGCCTTGATCCATTGCGGCAAGTTCCTGCCGCTCGAAATCCTGCATAGCGCCGCCGGCCACTACATCGGCACGCGCGATACAGAAGGTCCCGTTTCGCGGGAATCCTGCCAGTACTTCCGCAGCTATGCCGCGGCTCAACGTGCCCTCGAAAGAGGCGGCTGGTCCCAGCTCGCCACACCCTGATCCAACTGGAGGAACCACGTCATGAACCAGCTTTTGCCCCAGGAAGTCGTCGATCAGATCATGCGGGAAGAGCAGCATTTCGCCGCCGCGCCCCAAGCCTTCTTCGAGGTCTGGAAGCGCGGCGTCGAGATCGCAGGCCCGCAATGGTTTGGCGACGGCACGCGCGAAGGCCTGAACCAGGCAAAGAGCAAGTGGGATCTGCGTCCCGACATGCTGCGTGCCAACGACGCACTCGGCGTCCTGAGCAGCGGGGAACGCATGTTCCTGTCCGCCATGTTCAGCTTCTACAACGCGCGCGAGGGCGGTGCCATGCTCAAGCGCTGCCACTTCCAAGGACTGTCGGACTTCGATGGTCTCGATCTGCAACGTCGCCAGGTGATCGCCGACCTGCTGCTGAACTACAGCGGTTGGTGAGCCGGTCCCTGGCACACCTTCATCACTGCGTTCACGGGACCCCATGAGGGACATGCGCCTCGTTCGAGGCCATGTCCCTCGCGTTTTCTCCCCGCCCAGCGCCATCCGGCATCAGGCGGTTTCCCCTGCGGATGCCATCGTCCGCAAGGGCTGGCTCCGTTCATTCATCGAAAGGAGCCTTCATGGCCAACAACTACTACGAAGCCACCGGCGTTCTCGTGCTCGACCGTGTGACGCCCGTCATCCAGGCGCTGTTCGGCGCCTTCGCGCTGGACGAGAGCCACCCCGGCAACGGGCAGGCCTACATCGCCCAGATCGCCGAGACCACCAATCCGCAATGGCCGGACGTGCTCGATGGCCTGGAAGACCTGGCCACGCAACTCGGTATTCCGATGCCGGACGACGAAGGGCTGTCGATCCCGCCGCTGCTCGAACTGCTCGCCGTGCACTTCCGTGCCGATGAGGACGAAGAGCTGGGGAACTTGATCGACCGTCATTCGTTCGAGGACACCGCCGATCTCGACGCATTGTTTCTGATCGCCACCCGGTTCGATGACGGGCACCACCTGACCGCCATCCAGTTCGAGGGCTGCTGGTACTGCAGCAAGCCGCGGCTGTTCGAGTTCGGCGGCAACGGCTGCTACCTGAGCCGCGAGGTCCGCTTCATCAGCTCCTCCTCCCAGGCCCTCCAGCTCGGCGACCAATTGCGCAAGACCATTGTGGCCGCCGACATCGAAGAGGCTTCGGCCCTGATCGCGCTGGAGACCATCAATCTGCTGGCGGGCGTCAGCGACGAGCCATTCCGCATGAATTTGCGCCGGCGCGTCGCCGAGCGATTGGCCCAAACGCCAACGATCAGCGTCACCTGACGCTGTTTCCTTTCTTTCCACCCACCGGGGTCAATTCCCGGTGGCGGGGATTTGCTCCATCATTATTCTGTTGGAGAAATCCCATGTCCCAGAATCCCAATCCCTTTCTACGCGGCTACTGGAATCTGAAAATCGTCCGCACGCTGTCCATCAGCTACGAGGACGGAAGCCCGCATGTTTGGCGAAACATCCACCCGAGCCAGCAGCACCTCTGCGACGCGGCGCTGGTTTCTTCTCCTTGCATCATTACCAGCGACTTCGCGGTGGTCAGGACTGGCACCGAACCTGTCGGCGCCGCACTGATCGCCGAATGCGACGCGGCTGAAGGGGGCAGCGGCGAAGGCATGGTGGGTGCCGTGGTGTACGCGATCCACGGCGACGACTTCGACGGCCGCCCCGTCCACATTGGCGACACCTATTCGGCCGAGGCCGCACGGGAAGTCGTGCAGCGGTTGAGCTTCGAGACCGGCTACTACAGCCGGTGCTGGGAAATCAGCAGCGCGCACATCAGCCGCGAAACCGGCCAGTACCTGGCCAACCTGGCTGACCTCGCGACGCCGGAGGCCTTTTTGTTCATCGCGTTCCGGATTCCCTACAGCCCGGCGATCGGCGTCAAGCTGATCTCCACGCCCTGGACGGACCAGCACCTGCAGGACGTCGAGGGGATCGCCGCCGAGCAGCTTCGGCAGGAGCACCGCAGCAAGGGCATGCCGGACGAGCTGGCACAGATCCTTGAACTGGCCGGCCAGGCCGACGTGCGCATCCTCATCCTCGATGCCGACGCACCCGTGTTGCCGGGCCTATCGCTGGCCGGCGAATAGCTGCCACACACATCCCCGGCCTTCCTTGTCCTCACCGCATGCCGGCCCGGTCTCCCGCCAGAGAGCCGGGCCGGCGCACTTTCACAGGAGCGATCCCATGTTCCCCGACCTCATCACACCCGCATCCGACTTCGAGCACCAACTCGGAGCCTGCGTCAACGCCATGAGCCAGGAAGATGCCATCGGCCAGATCCTGGTATTCGAGCGCATGAGCGGCACGCTGCACATGCGCCATATCGCCAGCGCCGACCTGGTGGACACCGACGTGGACGACTACGAAATGGTCGTCTTCGACGGTGGCAACACAAGCGGCGACACGTGGAAACACGTGTTCTTTCCGCGTCAGCGCGAGCACTACTTCGTGTACCAAGCCTGATTCCTCCAGCCCCTTTCGAGGGGCTTTTTCTTGCCCGCAGCACAGGAAAACGGTTGTGGTGCGGTGCCGTTTCCTGCGGGCAGGCAGACCGCCCCAGGGCCATGCTTGCCCCATGTTCGTCGGCGTTGCCGGCACATGCCCAGGCAGTCGAGACCTTCGAGGCTGCAAGCGCGGGAAACCGTGCTGGTCGTTTCTTCCTACGGACCTACCGCGTCCATCCACGCCACCCACAAGGGACCTCTCCCTTGCGGGCGGGGAATCCCTTGTTTTTCCTCAAGGAGTTTCCCCATGGATCGTTCCCTCATCAAATCCATGATGCCTTCGCTGGTCGCAGGCCATGTGCCCCGCAACGTGCGGTCGTTCAAGTACCGCGTGTTCGATGATCAGCCGCTGTCCTCAACGCTGGGCTTCGCCATCGACCCCCAACCCTTCGACGGCAAGGTGGTCGCCGCGACCGACGATGCCATCGTCGTCAAGCTCAAGCCTTCCGAGTTCGCGGTGCTCGATCCCAGCCTGGTGACCACGGTTCCTGCCGAAGGCGCCAAGGTGCATGTCCAACCCTATGCCCGTCGTCGCTTCGACGGACTGCGCGCGGACACGCCGGAGGTCATCACCGAGGAGACTTCGGACGGCACGCCGTACACCATCACGAGGCACATCCTCGGCTCGGCGCCGGCCAAGCTGCCCATTCCCACGCCGCAGTGCATGGAGTTGGGCCAGCTCATCGAGCAGTTGGAGGAGATGCCGGCCCCCGATCGCTTCCGGCGCATCACCCACATGCTGGTGGATGCCGGTGCCCGCGACTTCACCTGGGTCGATCCCACGCCCTCCAAGATCATCGAGACCCCGCCGGCGATCAGCTTCACGGTCTCGACCGCGAAGTTCGAGGGCCGGGTGACGATCCTCTACGACCGCGGCGGAGACACCTACGTGGTGGAACTGCACCGTCAGAATGGTGAATCGGTCGAACTGGTCGATCGGCACGACGAGGTGTATTTCGACATGCTCGGCGAAGTGCTGGAGAGGCTCATCGACGACGGGCGCTGGCGCCAGATCGACGTGAGCATCCTCGACGCGAAAGCGGCCCGCAAGCGCCAGGCCGTCCCGGCATGACGCCCCGCAGCGAAACCGGGCGGTCCTGCGGCTGACCCGAGGCATCCGCCACGGCGTTCCAGCCGTTCCGGCCGCGTGCACTACAGGCCCTTCATCCCATCGGATGGAGGCCTTTCTCATTCTTCCACACAGGAGATTTCATCCATGTCACTGCGATTCAAAGGCGCTGACCTGCGCCCCGTGCTGACCGAAGCCATCGCCAATCAGGGGTCGTCTCAGAAAACGGAAAAAAATCGTACGCTAAGAGCCGAAGTGGGCCCTTTAGCAGCAATGCAAAGCTGCGATCAACGGGCAGGAAACATTGCCATGGTGCGCGTTGCACTCTCTCACTAGCGTCGACAGGGCCTCTTCCATCCGCGTGAGGTCCGCCATGCGTGCGCGCACATCGGCCAGCCGGTGAGCAGCCAGTTCGGCCGCCTCGCTGCAATGGGTGCCGTCCTCCAGTTTCAGGAGCTGGCCGACTTCATCCAGGCTGAATCCCAGGCGCTGGGCTGACTTCACGAACTTCACCCGCGCCACGTCCGCCTGCCCGTAGCGGCGGATGCGACCGTAGGGCCGCTCCGGCTGGGGTAGCAAGCCCTTGAGCTGATAGAAGCGGATCGTCTCCACGTTGACCCGGGCTGCCTTGGCGAAGGCCCCGATGGTCAGATTCTCTTGAGCGTTCTCCATGGCGCTTGACTCCGTAGTTGACTACGGAAGTAACGTTACAGCATCAAGCGAAGTCCCGGAAGGAGAACCTTATGTCGGAACCCAAGAACGGCTGCGGCGCACTGGCGACCGGCGGCGTCGCGGCCGTCCTCGCCTCGGCCTGCTGCCTCGGCCCCCTTGTCCTGGTCGCGCTCGGCTTCTCTGGCGCGTGGATCGGCAACCTGACCGTGCTGGAGCCGTATCGGCCGATCTTCATCGGCGCAGCGCTCATCGCGCTGTTCTTCGCCTGGCGCAGCATCTTCCGACCAGCCCATGCCTGCAAGCCCGGCGACGTTTGCGCCGTGCCCCAAGTGCGGACTGCCTACAAGGTGATCTTCTGGATCGTGGCCGCCCTGGTTCTGGTTGCCCTCGCGTTTCCCTACGTCCTGCCGCTGTTCTACTGAAAGGAGATCACCATGAAGAAACTCACCACCCTCACCACCCTCATCGCCCTGGCCGCCGCTCTAAGCGCGCCCGCCTGGGCTGCCACCAAGACCGTCACCCTGTCGGTGCCCGGCATGACCTGCGCCGCGTGCCCGATCACGGTCAAGACGGCTCTGTCCAAGGTCGCCGGCGTCGAGAAGGCCGAAGTCAGCTTCGAGAAGCGGGAGGCCGTCGTCACCTTCGACGAGGCCAAGACCAATGCCGACGCCTTGACCAAGGCCACCGCAAACGCGGGTTACCCGTCCAGCGTCAAGCAGTGAGGGCGTAATCATGGCCGAGGCGATCACCCTCCACATCGAAGGCATGACCTGCACGTCGTGCGCCGAGCACGTCCAGCAGGCTTTGACGAACGTGCCCGGCGTGCGCGCGGCCTCGGTGTCCTATCCGCAGCGGCAGGCCGAAATCGAGGCGGATGCAGGCGTGAGCGTGGCCCCGCTGGTTGCCGCAGTGGCCACGCTCGGCTATCGCGCACGGCTTACCGACACGCCGAACAAGCCTGCCGGCCTGCTAGACAAGGCGCTGGGCTGGCTCGGTGGCGAAACGAAGCATGTTGGCGGTGAACAAGCGCTGCACGTGGCTGTGATAGGCAGCGGCGGCGCGGCGATGGCGGCTGCCTTGAAGGCCGTGGAGCAAGGCGCCCGCGTCACGCTGATCGAGCGCGGCACCATCGGCGGCACCTGCGTCAATGTCGGCTGCGTGCCGTCCAAGATCATGATCCGCGCCGCGCACATCGTCCACCTGCGCCGCGAAAGCCCGTTCGATGCTGGCCTGCCGGCCGCAGCGCCCGCTGTACTGCGCGAGCGGCTGCTGGCCCAGCAACAAGGCCGCGTCGAGGAGCTGCGCCATGCCAAGTACGAAGGCATCCTGGCAAGCACTCCGGCCATCACCGTGCTGCGCGGCGAGGCCCGGTTCAGGGACACGCGCACGCTGACCGTGGCGACCGCTGACGGCGGCACGCACGAGGTGAACTTCGACCGCTGCCTGATTGCCACCGGCGCGAGCCCGGCGCTTCCGCCAATCCCGGGCCTTGCGGACACACCCCACTGGACCTCCACCGAGGCGCTGGAAAGCAGCTCGCTCCCCGAGCGGCTGGCCGTGATTGGTTCCTCCGTGGTGGCGGTCGAGTTGGCGCAAGCCTTCGCCCGGCTGGGCAGCCAGGTCACGATCCTGGCGCGCAGCACGCTGTTCTTCCGAAAAGACCCGGCCATCGGGGAAGCCGTAACAGACGCCTTCCGCGCCGAGGGCATCGAGGTGCTGGACCACACCCAGGCGAGCCACGTTGCCTATGCGGGCGGGGAATTCGTGCTCACCACCGGGCAGGGGGAAGTGCGCGCCGACAAGCTGCTGGTCGCCACCGGTCGCGCGCCGAACACGCGCAGCCTGAACCTTGAAGCGGCAGGCGTCGAAGTCAATGCGCAGGGAGCCATCGTCATCGACCGCGCCATGCGCACGAGCGCACCGCACATCTTTGCTGCCGGCGACTGCACCGACCAGCCGCAGTTCGTCTATGTGGCGGCGGCGGCCGGCACGCGCGCCGCGATCAACATGACCGGCGGCGACGCGGCGCTGGACCTGACGGCGATGCCGGCGGTGGTGTTCACCGATCCGCAGGTGGCGACCGTGGGCTACAGCGAGGCGGAAGCGCACCACGACGGCATCGAGACCGACAGCCGGCTGCTGACGCTCGACAACGTGCCGAGGGCGCTCGCCAACTTCGACACGCGCGGCTTCATCAAGCTGGTGGCGGAAGCTGGCTCAGGGCGGCTGATCGGCGTACAGGCGGTCGCGCCGGAAGCGGGCGAACTGATCCAGACGGCCGCGCTGGCGATCCGCCACCGGATGACCGTGCAGGAGCTGGCCGACCAGTTGTTCCCCTACCTGACCATGGTCGAGGGACTGAAGCTCGCGGCGCAGACCTTCAACAAGGACGTGAAGCAACTGTCCTGTTGCGCCGGATGAGGAAAAGGGAGGTGTTCGATGAACGCCTACAGCCGCGCCAACCGCCGCATCTACGCGGCCTTGTCCGATCCCCTGTCGGCCACCCACCGGCACCGCCTCGACGATCTGCTCAAGCGCCACGACAACGGCAAGACGACCTGGCTGGCCTGGCTGCGCCAGTCGCCCGTCAAGCCGAACTCGCGCCACATACTCGAACACATCGAGCGCCTCAAAGCCTGGCAGGCGCTCGACCTGCCTTCCGGCATCGAGCGGTCGGTGCACCAGAACCGCCTGCTCAAGATCGCCCGCGAAGGCGGCCAGATGACGCCCGCCGATCTGGCCAAGTTCGAGGCACAGCGCCGCTACGCGACCCTGGTGCGCTCGCCATCGAGGGCATGGCCACCGTCACCGACGAAATCATCGACCTGCACGACCGCATCCTGGGCAAGCTGTTCAACGCTGCCAAGCACAAGCATCAGCAGCAGTTCCAGGCGTCCGGCAAGGCGATCAACGCCAAGGTGCGGCTGGCCACCTCGATCAAGCAGGGCACGGTGACGGCCTCGCTGATGCTCAGGAAACTCGGCAGCTACCCGCGCCAGAACGGCCTGGCCGTGGCGCTGCGCGAGCTGGGCCGCATCGAGCGAACGCTGTTCATCCTGGACTGGCTGCAAAGCGTCGAGCTGCGCCGCCGCGTGCATGCCGGACTGAACAAGGGCGAAGCCCGCAACGCGCTAGCCCGCGCCGTGTTCTTCAACCGGCTGGGCGAAATCCGCGACCGCAGTTTCGAGCAGCAGCGCTACCGGGCCAGCGGCCTCAACCTGGTGACGGCGGCCATAGTGTTGTGGAACACGGTCTATCTGGAACGGGCCTCAAACGCCTTACGCGGTCACGGCCAGACTGTCGATGACGCCCTGTTGCAGTACCTGTCGCCGCTGGGCTGGGAGCACATCAACCTGACCGGCGATTACCTCTGGCGCAGCAGCGCCAAGATCGGCGCGGGCAAGTTCAGGCCGCTACGACCGCTGCAACCGGCTTAGCGTACGATTTTTTCCGTTTTCTGAGACGTCCCCAATCAGTGCCGCATTGTCCTGGTCAAGGATCAGGGCGTGTACTTCCTCGCCGAGCGTGGGGAGCGTCGCCCGGATGGGCGCCAGGCACTGCTCGCCTACGCCGTCGGATGCAACCCGGACACCGACCCGTTCGATGACTGGTGGCACCTCGCCGGCCGCGAGCTGGGCGGCGATGACTTCGCGGAGTATTTCGACCCGAAGGACGGCCTGTTCACGCGCCTCCAGCACTCGGCGGACGATCTCGTGCTTTCCGCCACCGCCACGCACCTGTCCTTAGCAGTGGTGCCTCCCGCCTGACGCGGCAACCGCCTCGCAGCCCCCGCATCGGGGGCCTTCTTTTGTTCGCACCGCCGCCATCGCCGCGCGTGCGCGTTTGTCTCCAGCCGCCGAGGCACGCCCCGCCGGCCACAACGCCGGCATGCCACCGGAGACAACCGCATGAACACGCCATCGACCTCGCCGAGGCTGCACCTCCTACCGGTGTCGCTGCGCACGGCCAATGCATTCGTTCTGTCGCACCATCGCCACCACCGCCCGGTCCAGGGCGCGAAGTTCGCCCTGGCCGTCACGCTGAGCGACAGCGACCTGATCCACGGCGTGGCCATTGTCGGCCGCCCGGTCGCGCGGCACCTGGACGCTGGAAGTCACGCGGCTGTGCACCGACGGCACACCCAGCGCCTGCAGCAAGCTCTACGGCGCGGCCTGGCAGGCGGCAAGGGCGCTGGGCTACATACGCCTGCTCACCTACACCATGCCCGACGAAGGTGGCGCCAGCCTGCGCGCCGCCGGCTGGCGGCTGATCGGCGCGCGCGGTGGCGGCGCCTGGAGCCGTCCCGGCCGTCCGCGCGCCGATACCCCCGAGCACCTGCGCGGCGCCAAGTGCCTGTGACAGGCGCCGGGTGGCGCGGACAAAGGGAAGCGCCCGGGTGCCGATTGATTGCTGCCGCGCGCGCGAGGCCCCGCCATGCTGGCCCCATGCCTGCTGACGTCGTCAGCGACATGCCAGGCAACCATCGGTCTTCGAGGTTGCGGCGCAGTTCCCACTGCGTGACCGAGCCAGCTCGCACCGCATCCTTCCGCGAGCGGCCACCAGCCTCTGGTGGCGGATGCTTTCGCCTTATCAACCCACCGCGGGGTCACGCACCTTCCCCGCATGCGTGGGCCGGTGTGTCTCCGCTTCATCCCAATGGAGATTCACCATGAACACCACGTCCAACGAGAAATCGTATTTCGACCTCCACACCTCGGGCATCGGCTACATCCAGCGTGTCCGTGAAGTGCCCGTCCGGGGCGGCCGCCGTGCGCAGCCTTTCCTGGCATGCACCATCGCCGCGCTGGTCGGCCCCGCCCGGGACCCCAGCTACCGCTACTTCGACGTCAAGGTCTCGGGTGCCGAGGCCAAGAAGCTCGTTCAGCGCTACATCGGCGTTGACGATCCCAAGCAGCGCCCGCTGGTGCGCTTTCGCCTCGGTGACCTGTGGGGCGATGTGTACATCCGCGACAAGGGTGAGCAGAAGGGTCAGGCCGCCGCGTCCCTCAAGGCGCGACTGCTCAAGGCCGAACTGATCGACCGGGCCGAACTGGCTTCGATCGAGCAGCACGAGTTGATCACCCGCGGCATCGGCTATCTCAATCGTGTGAAGGACGTCACCCCAAAAGCTGGCGACTCGTTCCTCTCTTGCACCGTCGCGGCACTGGCCGGGCCTGTCGATGAACCGGAGTATCGGTACTTCGACACCATCGTCGCCACCCCGGAAGCCGAGCACCTGGTTCGCCGGTGCGTTCAGGCCGTCGAGGGTGACCGCAAGGTGCTGATCGCCTTCCGTCTGAACGACATGAAGATCGATCCGTACATCCGCACCAAGGGTGAGCACGCCGGGGAACCGGCCGCCAGCCTGGAATCGACGCTGGTCCACATCGGTCTCATCAAGATCGACGGCACCCAGGTCTATCCGACGAGCCAGGCGCAAGCCGAGGCGCCGCCGGCCGAAGACGCATCCGCGTCCGAAGCCGACGATGCCATCGACACGGCCACCGAGCCCGCCGAGCGCGAGCCCGAGGCGCAAGTCCAGGAGCAGGAGCCGGCATTGGCTGCTTCGTTCTGATCCGGCACGGCCTCTCACGGGGCCTTGTCGCTTTTCCTCCCCACGTACGCCGCGTCCCCAGGACGCGTGCTTGCGCATTTCATCCCCCGAGTTCCGCGTGGTCTCACGGCCACGCGGTTGTCGAATTTCTCAAAGGAGATCAGCCATGTCTCTGGTATCCCGCTTTGCTCCGCAATCCCCGATCCTGCGCTCTGATCGCCCACTCTCGGACGACCGCATTCGTGCCGTCGTTCCGTCGATCTTCGCCGACGCTCCACATGGGAGCCGGTCCGATCGGTATGCCTACATACCGACCTCGACCGTGCTGACCAAGCTGCGCCAGGAGGGCTTCGAGCCCTTCATGGTGTGTCAGACGCGCGTGCGCAACGAAGACCGGCGCGAGTACACGAAGCACCTCATCCGACTTCGCCATGCAAGCCAGATCAACGGCGACGAGGCGAACGAGATCATCCTGCTCAACAGCCATGACGGCACGAGCAGCTATCAGATGCTCGCCGGCATGTTCCGGTTCGTCTGCCACAACGGCCTGGTTTGCGGTGACACCACCGCAGACATCCGCGTTCCCCACAAGGGCGACGTGGCCAGCCAGGTGATCGAAGGTGCCTACGGAGTCCTCGAAGGTTTCGAGCGCGTGCATAACGCGCGCGATGCGATGCGCACCATCACCCTCGATGAGGGCGAAGCGGAGGTCTTTGCGAACTCTGCGCTCGCACTCAAGTACGACGATCCGGCCAAGTCCACGCCTGTCACCGAGAGCCAACTGCTGGCCCCTCGGCGATGGGACGACCGCAAGAACGACCTGTGGGCCGTCTTCAACCGCGTCCAGGAGAACCTAGTCAAAGGGGGCCTGAACGGACGCACGGCCAACGGCCGCAATCAGCGCACCCGTCCGGTGCAAGGCATCGACCAGAACCTGCGCCTGAACCGGGCGTTGTGGCTGCTGGCCGAAGGCATGCGCCAGCTCAAGGCGTGATGCCACGCGGACCTCGCCCACCTCGGGCGAGGCCATTTCCTCTCATCCACCGGGTGCCGTCGGCGGCCCGTCATTCATCATCAGGAGAACCATCATGGCAACCCCATCGGCTTCCGAGAAATCTGTTGCGCCCATCGTCGTCCCCGGCCAGCTCACGCTGCGTACCATCCGCGGCAAGAACGGCCCGTTCACGGTTGGCCGCCTCGCGACGCACCTCGGTACTTTCGAGGTCAAAGACCCGGAGCTGGAGCAGTACCCCGAAGGCAAGTACGACGGGGAATTCATCATCAGGTACATCTTCCCGAAGTCCTATCCGGTCGGCGGCGGCATGCGGTTCGAGATCCGTGCCAGCCTCGACGGCATGACGCTCAACGGCATCGACAAACTCAGCCGCGACGAAGCCCGCAGCTTCGCCACCCAGGACGTCGATCCGCTCGATGAAGAGCAAGGGGCGCAGCCTGCGGCAACGCCGGCCAAGCCCACCAAAGCGTCCAGGCCCGCCAAGCCCGCACCCGTGCAGGCGTCCGCGGACCCGCTGGTCGATACCACGCCCTTCGGCGTGGATGCGCCACCGCCTGCTACGGCCGCTGCCCCCGGCAGCACCGAAGACGGTGACGCCGCGCTCTTCGGCCTGCTGTGGCCGCTGGGCGAGTCCGTGAAACTGGATTCGACCATCGACCGCCGCACCCTGCGCGCGCAGATCGCCCGCCTGGGCGAGCTGGGCTACGCGCTGGACTTCAAGACGCAGGAGTGGAGCCGCCAGGCCGAACCAAAACCTGCGTGATCGCAGACGCCGCATGCGCGGTGTTCTTCATCCACCCGCCGGGGTTCCTTTCCCATGCGGGGGAGGCCCTGGCCATTTTCTGGAGGTCTCCATCATGTCCACCATCGCTTGCGATACCCCGCGTTCAACGCTGGATGAACCCGCGTGGCGGGACCTTTGCAAAGCGGCCGCCGCACACGCCCAGCGCGGTTGCGGCTTGTCCTACGACCACTACGTGACGCTCTTCAGTTCGGCGATCGACGCACAGGCCAATCGTTTGCCGGATGAGCAACGTGCTCAGGCTCTCGAAATCGCGGCCCAGGAATGGGACTACGCAACACCTGCCGAACGGCAGGAAACCCAGGACTGGAATGCGGAGCATGGCTATTGCTCGCACGGGATCGAGTTCGGCTACTGCCCGGCCGGTTGTGATCGAGACGATGACGACTGGGATTGAGGGCGACGCATAGGTTCCTTCGCCGCAGATGCGGCATTCCATCACCCGCTGGGGGTTCTTCCCCACGGGGAGGCCTTCAGCTCAACTTTTCGAGGAGGCCTCTCATGGGCTGGTATTTCTCAAACCAATCGCGGTCCGAACTGATCGCGGAACTGATCGCACCGCAAGAGACCGAGCGCGCCAGCGTCAAGGTCATCGCTCACACCCTGCGCGGCAACGTGCTGTGGTCCGTCGCCGAAGTGACCGCCAAGGTCGAAGGCGTGCATCGTGATCTCGCACCGGGCCAGTCCCTGCGCTACATCCGCTGCGATCTGCTTGAACGAAGCGGCGGCCAGTGGGGCTACAAGTCCTTGGACGAGTCCATGCACCCGTACTACTACACGTGCCCGCTGTCCTATCTGGACCTCGCACCGGAGCAGTCCGCCGACTGGCGTGCAGGCGTTCGCGCCTACCACGCCCGGCGGCGCACACCCACGGCATCCGCGGCATCCGCCGCGGCGTCGATGGCCTGAGCCAGGAGGAACCGACATGGACCCGATCCTGGCAACGCTTCCGCCCTCGTTGCTGGCACTCGTTGAAGGGAGTTTGTCCAACGACGAAGTGTCCTCCGACGAGGAAATGCTGGCGTACTTCATCGACAACGGCCTCACCGAGGACCAGGCACGGCAGGCACTGACCTACCGCGACCAGTACCTCAACAACATCTACCTGGAAGGCTTCACGCCGATCACTTCGGCGGACGAGCCGCTTCACTTCAACCCGCACACCCGGCAGTTCGAGCCGGACTGAGCGGTTTTCTTCCACCCCCTGGGGCAGTACTTGCCCCAGCGGGCGGTGCTGTTCCCGTTCATCCGAGGACACCACCATGCCCGCAAACACTTCTTCCACGCTGTACCGCATCGACGAATGCCCGGACGTGATGGCCGACGCCTGCGTCGGCGATGACCAGGGCAACCTGATCTTCCTGTCCATCTGGGCGCGGGACACCGCCGTCCAGCAGTTCCTCGCTCGCCTGACCCTCGGGCGCGACGAGCAGGGACTGGACCAGTTCCACGTCATCACCGACCAGGGCGGCAGCGTCCCGGTATTCATCGGCAACGTCGATCGCCTGGAAAAGCGCATCACGCGCGCGTACCGGCGGACGCTGTTCGGCTCGCTGTCCAACGTGTGGCTGTTCGACCGGCGCTGCGTCAAGCCCTACAAGGCCAACGCCAGCGCATTGGCACTGCTGCCACGCGACAGCGCCCACAGGCTTGACCGCCTGTGGATGCTGGTGCGGGACACCTGCCCGTTGCCGCTGCTCGATCACTGGCGCGAGACCGTGCTGGAACTGCTGCAAACCCGCGAGATGCTGGCCCGCCTTCCGTTCGCCCTCGGGCCGCTGGAAGGCCATCGGCTCGCCATCGACGTGCCGGCGCTGACCCTGGCGCTCGGCTCCCTGATCCGCAGCGACGCGCTCACCGCCTATCCGTATCCGGCCAAGATTTGGACGCCGGAAGCGGTAGCGGCTTGACCCACCCTCGGAGGCACGCCTTGGCGTACTTCCGTGTTTCATCCCCGCCAACCAGGAGACTTCCATGGCCCTCATGTTCCCGCGGCTCGCCCGCAATTTCGTCAAGAACGGATATTTCCCGACCGACGAACCCACGCTCGAAAGAGCGCTCAACGCACTGATGCCCAGCGACGGGCCGATGTGCATCCTCGATCCCTGCGCCGGCGAAGGCGTGGCGATCGCCGAAGCCGCCCATGCCCTCGGGCGCGAGCAGGCAAAGGCGTTCGCCGTCGAGTTCGACGCGGAGCGGGCGCGCCATGCCCGCGGCCTGGTCGATCACTGCCTGCACGCGGACCTGATGGACACGATGGTCTCCAAGCAGTCCTTCGGGCTGCTCTGGCTCAACCCGCCGTATGGGGACCTGTCCAAGGACGTCAACGGCAACATCGGCTATCAGGGCCAGGGCCGTGCCCGCCTTGAAAAGCTGTTCTACCAGCGCACGCTCTCGCTGCTGCAATACGGCGGCGTGCTGGTTTTCATCGTCCCCGGCTACGTGCTCGACGCGGAGTTGGTCGGCTGGCTGACGCGCCACTACACGGACCTGCGCATCTACCGAGCGGTGGAGACGCAGTTCAAGCAGGTGGTGATCTTCGGACGCCGGGTGCGCCAGCGCGAGCAGGTGCCCGATGGCGTCAAGGCCGTGCGCAATCTGCTGTTGCAGGTAGGGCAAGGCGAAGTCGAAGCCGAGGAACTGCCGAGCGAGTGGCCGTTCCTGCCGTACATCGTCCCCGCCAGCCCGGCCGAGCCAGAGCATTTCTTCCGCGTGACGATGGAGCCCGAGCAGTTCGCCGATGAGGTTGGCAGGCTGCAAGGCTTGTGGCCATCGCAGGACACGCACCTGGGGGCTGCGCAGCAATCGCTGCGTCCACCGGCGCGGGCCTTGTCCCGCTGGCATCTCGCCCTGGCTCTGGCCGCGGGTGCGATCTCGGGGGTTGTGCGCTCCAAGACCGGGCGCGTGCTCGTCGTCAAAGGTGACACCCACAAGGACAAGACGCTCCAGCGGGAGTTCACCGAACGCGAAGACGGCTCCATCGCCGAGACCCGCATCCTCACCGACAAGTTCGTTCCCGTCATCCGCGCGTGGGACATGACACCTGGCTCCGCGACACGGGGCGAGGTGTTGACCATTCGCTGATCCACCGGACGCGCTGCCGTCCTGCTGTACCAACTCGAAGGAGAAACACCATGATCCCCAATCCGTTCAAGCGGCCTGCGCCGCACAAGCAACCGTTGTTCGCACCGAGTACGTTGAAGTTGAGCGAGAAGGTGCATTGGCTGGCCCGGCGAGGCCTGATCGACCCCTTGGCCTATGTCCAGCGCCATGTGCGCGGGGACTGGGGCGAGATCGATGAGGCCACACGCCAAGCCAACGACGTGGCGATCCAACAGGACAACCTAATGATCTCGCAGTTCAGGATCACGCCGGACCTGGCGCTGATCGTCAAGACCAGCGAGGACCACCAGACCACGGTGGTCCAGCTTCCCGAAGAGCGGGACCTGATCTGAGGCCCCACATCGTCATCCTCATCCACCTGACGGAGCCACTTCACTCCGGCAGGGGTGTCGTGGCTCAATGACTCATCAAGGAGGAGCCCATGGCATCGCATCGCATCGAAACCTACTGCCAGCGGCTGGCGTTCCCCATCGGGGCGCTCATCTTCAGCAGAGGTGTAGACCGCCTGGTCCGCGCGGGTCGCCTGGACCCGATCCCGTACTTCAGGCGCCACACCCGTGGCGACTGGGGCGACGTCAACATCCAGCAATGGCAGACGAACAGCAGCGCGCTTCAATCGGGCGCGTCGCTGGAATCGCACTACGTGATCCATCCGGGGCTCGCCATTCGCATCGTCACCGATTCGCAGCGCTGCGCAACCGTCATCGTGCTTCCGTCCGAAGACTGAGCACGGTTCACCTGCGGGCCGCCCAGGCCAGCACCTTCAACCACCCTCAGCCACGCGTCGATTCTCTTCCCACCACGGGGCATGCCATTGCCCCGCTGGGGGTGGTGCATGCCCCATTTTTCTTTGGAGCATCACCATGTCCCTCGATCTCGAAACCACTGCCGCTGAATCCGCGCCCGTACAGGGCGAACTGCTCGACGCGGAATCTTCCCCTCTGACCCTGAGCCTTCAGGATTTTGTCGGCGAGTTCGGCGACGAACTACTCGACGCCCTCAACAGCGCTAATCCGCCGGTCTATACCGGCCAACCGCAGGCGCACCGGCAACTGGTGGTCGCCAGCCTCAAGCGCAAGCTGTTCCCAGCCCAGGCCGAAGTCGTCCACGCCGCCGCCGAGCTGCTGATCGACCGTGGCGAACGTGCTGCGATCGTCAATGGCGAGATGGGCTGCGGCAAGACGACCGTCGGCATTGCCACGGCCGCCGTGCTCAACGCCGAAGGCTATCGCCGCACTCTGGTGCTGTCGCCGCCCCACCTGGTTTACAAGTGGCGGCGCGAGATCCAGGAGACGGTGGCCGGTGCCAAGGTGTGGGTACTCAACGGGCCGGATACGCTCGTCAAGCTCATCAAGCTGCGCGAGCAGTTGGGCGTGCAGCCCACGGGCCAGGAGTTCTTCGTCCTGGGGCGCGTCAGGATGCGGATGGGCTTTCACTGGAAGCCTGTCTTCACCACGCGGCGCACCCGCCACGGCGACGTGGCGGCCTGCCCGGACTGCGGCACGGTCATCACCGACCTCGACGGCGAGCCGGTCAACCCGATCGCGCTCCAAGCCGAGGAGTGCCGCAGGAAGTGCGGCCACTGCGCCGCGCCCCTGTGGACACTGATCCGCCCGCGCAGTCTGTCCGGCAGCGACCAGTCCTCGGCCGTGCTCAAAGCCTTAAAGCGCATACCGACCATCGGAGAGGTCACCGCGCAGAAGCTGATGCAAAAGTTCGGTGACGGGTTCCTGGCGTCGATGCTCGGCGACAACATCCATGAGTTCATCAACCTCATGGATGGCAACGGCGAGCTGGTGTTTTCCGACCGTCAGGCCACGCGCATGGAACGTGCGATGGCCAACATGGAGTTCGGCTTTGGCGAGGGCGGCTATCAGCCGTCCGAGTTCATCAAACGCTACCTGCCGCAAGGCACGTTCGACCTGCTCATCGCCGATGAGGCACATGAGTACAAGAACGGGGGCAGTGCCCAGGGCCAGGCCATGGGCGTGCTGGCGGCGAAGGCTCGCAAGACCTTGCTGCTGACCGGCACGTTGATGGGCGGCTACGGGGACGACCTGTTCCACCTGCTGTTCCGAGCCCTTCCGGGGCGGATGATCGAAGACGGCTACCGCCCGACCACGAGCGGCAGCATGACCTCGGCTGCGATGGCGTTCATGCGCGATCACGGGGTGTTGAAGGACATCTACTCCGAGAGCACCGGCACGGCGCACAAGACGGCCAAGGGCACCAAGGTATCGGTGCGCACGGTCAAGGCCCCGGGGTTTGGCCCCAAGGGCGTGCTGCGCTGCATCCTGCCGTTCACGATCTTTCTCAAGCTCAAGGACATCGGTGGCAACGTCCTGCCGCCGTATGACGAGGAGTTCCGTGAAGTCGCGATGGACACGGCGCAAGCCGCGGCCTACCGCGATCTGGCGGGTCGGCTGACCGCGGAGCTGAAACAGGCTCTGGCGCGACGCGATACGACCTTGCTGGGTGTGGTCCTCAACGTGCTGCTGGCCTGGCCGGATTGCTGCTTCCGGTCGGAGACCGTGGTGCATCCGCGCACGCGCAACACCTTGGCGTTTGTCCCGGCTCAGTTCAACGAGTTCGAGATCAGCCCCAAGGAGCGTGAGCTGATCGACATCTGCAAAGAGGAGAAGGCGCAGGGCCGCAAGGTCCTGGCCTACACGGTCTATACCGGCACGCGCGACACCACGTCGCGCCTGAAGGTGTTGCTGGAGCAGGAAGGCTTCAAGGTGGCGGTGCTGCGCGCGAGCGTGGATGCCAGCCGCCGCGAAGACTGGATCGCCGAGCAACTGGACCGTGGCATCGACGTGCTCATCACCAACCCCGAGTTGGTCAAGACGGGGCTGGACCTGTTGGAGTTCCCGACGATCGTGTTCATGCAGTCGGGCTACAACGTGTACTCGCTCCAGCAGGCGGCACGCCGCTCCTGGCGCATCGGGCAGAAGCAGCCCGTGCGTGTGATCTACCTCGGCTACGCCGGTTCCTCGCAGATGACCTGCCTGGAGCTGATGGCCAAGAAGATCATGGTCTCGCAGTCCACCTCGGGCGACGTGCCCGAATCCGGGCTCGATGTCCTGAACCAGGACGGTGATTCCGTCGAGGTCGCACTGGCCCGGCAGCTTGTCGCCGCATGACACGTTCCACTTACGGCCCTTCGGGGCCGTTTTTTTTGCCGCTCCCGGTAAATCGGACGCTGCCTGGTTCGCATTGTTTGCTGCCGCTCGCGGCCTGAGCGGCGATGGTGAGGGCTGGATGTTTCAGGACGCCGAGCTATGTGCCCCTCTCCACCGTGGTTTCACTATCCCGAACGCCGCCTTCTGGCGGGATTTCTCGGCCTGCTGTGGTCGGTGCTGGCCGGTGGCTGCGCGACGACGACTGCGCCGGTCGCGCCCGACACCATCGCGGAAGTCTTGGCCGCGCCTGAACCCGAGGCTTCCGAGTACATCCCGGTCGTGCGCTACGCCCGCTACACACTGGTCGAACTGGCACCCATGGCGGCGCAGCGCGACCTGTTGTTGCAGACCATCGACGTGTCCATGCCCGAGGATGCCCGCGCCACGGTCGGGGATGGGCTTCGGCACGTGCTCAAACGCAGCGGCTATGGCCTGTGCCAGACCGCGCATGCCGTGATCGAGCTGTACGCGCTGCCGTTGCCGGCGGTACACCTGCACCTCGGCCCCATGACCTTGCGCGATGCGCTGCTCACGCTGGCTGGCCCGGCCTGGGAACTGCACGCGGATGACCGCGCACGGCAAATCTGCTTCGAGCGGCCCGGCGATCGCGCGGTCGCCGAGTCCCCATCCGAGCCACCCGCCACCGAGGCGGTGCAGACGTTCCCGCTGGCACCCATGGTTTCGGGAGGCCAGCCATGAACGCCCCGCAACCTGCCCAGCGATCGACCGCCGCCGTGGTGGTGCAGAGCCTGATGTGGCTCTGGTTGATCTTCCTCAGCGTCTTGGCGGCCCTGGGCTACCAGGCCCTCAGCGACCAGGCCGACCAGGAGCGGCTGGATTCCCGCCTGCAACGCCTGGAAGCGCAGGCAACTGGCTTGGCCGAGACGATCGAGGCCATCCAGCAGCGCCCGGCCGTCGCGACGGACGCTGACCTCAAAGACACCCGCCAGATTCTGGAAGCACGCGCGGCCCAGGTCGAGAAATCTCTCAGTGGCTACGCAGCGGCCGACGACCTCCAGGCGCTGCGCGCGGAGGTCGAGCAGATCAAGGCGCGCCAAGCCGCCGCGCGTGCCACCGCACCCGCCCAGCGGCGCGCATCGCGCACGTCCGCCGCCTCCAAGACCGAGCTGCCGCCGCTGCCATTCCGCGTCGTCGGCGCCGAACTGCGCGCCGGCCAGCGCAGCGTGTCCGTCGCGCCGAGCATCGGGGACTTCACGCCCGCCCAACTTCAGGTGCTGCTGCCCGGGGATGCGGTCGGCCCGTGGCGCCTGCAGGCGATCGAGGGCAACACCGCAGTGTTCCAGGCCGGCAACCAGACCCGCCGCGTGGCGATTCCCTGACCGGAGCACCCCATGAAGCCGTCGATCCTCCTTTTCGCGGTCCTGGTGGCGTCGTCGCAATGGCCCGCCTGGGCGCAGCAGCCCGCAACGACCTCGGCGCGCAACGCACAGAGCCAGGAGCGCCCGCTGGCCGCCCGCGTGCTGGACGACCGGGTGGCAACCGAATGGGGCTTGCAGCCACAAGAATGGGCACGCTACCGCGAGCTGATGGATGGGCCGCTGGGTATCTACTCGCCCAACCTGGACCCGCTGTCCGCCCTGGGCATCGAAGCTCGCACGGACGAAGAACGGCGCCGCTATGCGGAACTGCAGGTGCAGGTGGAAGCGCGCCGCGTCGAGAAGCTGCTCGCCTACCAGCGCGCCTACGACGAGGCCTGGCAGCGCCTGAATCCGGGGATGCAGCGCGTGAACCTGCCCGACGACAAGCCGGGCGCCGGCCCATCCAGCAGTCCCTTGCGCGGCAGCGGCCGCATGGCGGTGTTCGTCAAGGACGGCTGCGCAGCCTGCGGACAGCTCGTGCAGCGCCTGCAATCCTCGGGCGCGGAGTTCGACCTGTACATGGTGGGCAGCCGCCAGGATGACGCGCGCATCCGCGACTGGGCCAAGCGCGCGCAGATCGACCCGGCGCGCGTGCGCGCCGGCAGCATCACGCTCAACCACGACGGCGGCCGCTGGCTGTCACTGGGCCTGCCCGGCGATCTGCCCGCCGCCGTGCGCGAAGTGAACGGCCAATGGCAGCGCCAGCCGTAGCCATGCCCCTGCGCGCACTGGTGCTCACTGCCGGCCTGTATGCCGTTGCCGCCCTGGCCCAGGAGGTTCCGCCACCGGCTTACCAGCTTGCCGCCCAGCGCGCAGGCATCCCCTCGACCGTGCTCTACGCCGTGGCCTTGCAGGAGAGCGGCATCCGGCGCAACGGGCGCCTGGTGCCGTGGCCGTGGTCCCTCAACGTCGCCGGCCAGTCGCGCCGCTTCGCCACGCGCGCCGACGCCTGCGCTGGCCTGCAGCAGGCGATGCGCGCCACGCCGCACACGCGCATTGATGCGGGCCTGGGCCAGATCAACCTCGGCTACCACAAGCACCGCTTTACCGGCGCGTGCGACCTGCTGGATCCGTATCGCAACCTGGCCGTTGCCGCCGAGATCCTGAAGGAGCAGCACACCCCCGGCGAGGACTGGCTGCTGGCGATCGGCCGCTACCACCGCCCCGCAGGCGGCGAGCCCGCCGCCCGCTATCGGCGCAGCGTGTCGCGCCACCTTGCCCGCGTGCAGGGCACGCGACCAGCCGCCGCGGTCCTCGCGGCGCGCCAGGAGACCTCCCCATGACGAAACCCCATCCCGCCCATCTCGCGTTCACGGGCCTACTCATGCTGCTGTCAGGCCTGCCGCTGGCCTCGCGTGCCGGCGAGCCACTGATCGTTGTCGAGGACCGTGGCGGCACGTCGGCATTGCCGTACTACGAAGCCCTGAATCTCCAGCCGCGCGCCAACGCACCGGCGCGGCCGTCCATCCCGACGCCCCAGGTTCCTGCCACACGGGCGGACGAAGCCGCGATGCTGCCGGTGCGCAGCGCCAAGCTCACGCCCGGCACCGTCGCGCGACGGGTGATCGAAGCGCCCGGCCTGCGGCCGTTCGTGGTCATCGGCGACGACGAGGCTTCCCGGGCCTGGTTGCAGCGCCGCGCCGCCGCTTTGCGCGAACGTGGCGCGGTCGGCCTGGTCGTCAACGTCGAGACCGCGCAGGGCCTGGCGCGGCTGCGCGCCCTGGTGCCGGGCGTGCCGCTCGCGCCCGTGGCCGGCGACGACCTGGCCGATCGCCTGGGCCTGCGGCACTACCCGGCGCTGATCACGGCCACCGGCATCGAGCAATGAAGCCATGTCGGGCAAACAGCCGGTCGAGGTTCTGCTACGCCCAGCGGTGGAGCTATACACCGTCGCGGCGTGTGCAGGCGCCGCGTTTCTGTGCCTGGTGGCCCCATGGTCGCTCGCGCTGAGCCCGGCCATGGGCATCGGCAGCGCCTTGGCGTTCGGCGCCTACGGCGCGATCCGCTACCGCGATGCCCGCATCATCCTGCGCTACCGGCGCAACATCCGCCGTCTGCCGCGTTACGTGATGACCAGCAAGGACGTGCCGGTCAGCCAGCAGCGCCTATTCGTGGGGCGCGGCTTTCTCTGGGAGCAGAAGCACACGCATCGGCTGATGCAGACGTACCGGCCCGAGTTCCGCCGCTACGTCGAGCCGACGCCGGCCTACCGGCTGACCAGGCGCCTGGAGGAACGGCTGGAGTTCGCGCCATTGCCGCTCTCGCGCCTGCCGAAGCTCACCGGCTGGGACGCGCCTTTCAACCCCGTGCGCCCGTTGCCGCCTGTCGGCGGCCTGCCAAGGCTGCACGGCATCGAGCCCGACGAAGTGGACGTCAGCCTGCCGCTGGGCGAGCGCGTCGGGCACTCGCTGGTGCTGGGCACCACGCGGGTGGGCAAGACGCGCCTGGCCGAGTTGTTCGTCACGCAGGACATCCGTCGCAGGAATGCTGCCGGCGAGCATGAGGTCGTCATCGTCATCGACCCCAAGGGGGATGCCGATCTCTTGAAACGGATGTACGTCGAAGCCCAGCGCGCTGGCCGCGAAGGCGAGTTCTACATCTTCCACTTGGGCTGGCCGGAAATCAGCGCCCGCTACAACGCCGTGGGCCGCTTCGGTCGGATCTCGGAAGTGGCGACACGCATCGCGGGGCAGCTCTCCGGCGAAGGCAACAGCGCGGCGTTCCGCGAGTTCGCATGGCGCTTCGTGAACATCATCGCCCGCGCCCTGGTGGAACTGGGGCAGCGCCCGGACTACATGCTGATCCAGCGCCACGTCATCAACATCGACGCGCTGTTCATTGAGTACGCCCAGCACTACTTTGCCAAGACGGAGCCCAAGGCCTGGGAGGTGATCGTCCAGATCGAGGCCAAGCTCAACGAGAAGAACATCCCAAGGAACATGATCGGGCGCGAGAAGCGTGTGGTGGCGCTGGAGCAATACCTCTCCCAGGCGCGCAACTACGACCCTGTGCTCGATGGCCTGCGCTCGGCGGTGCGCTACGACAAGACCTACTTCGACAAGATCGTTGCATCGCTGCTGCCGCTGCTGGAAAAGCTCACGAGCGGCAAGATCGCCCAGCTCCTGGCGCCGAACTACTCCGACCTGGCCGACCCGCGCCCGATCTTCGACTGGATGCAGGTCATCCGAAAGCGGGCCATCGTCTATGTGGGTCTGGATGCGTTGTCTGACGCCGAGGTCGCCGCAGCGGTCGGCAATTCGATGTTCTCTGACCTGGTTTCGGTGGCCGGACACATCTACAAGCACGGAATCGACGATGGCCTGCCCGGCGCAGTGGCTGGCGCTCGCGTGCCGATCAACGTGCACGCGGACGAATTCAATGAACTGATGGGCGATGAATTCATCCCGCTCATCAACAAGGGCGGCGGTGCCGGCCTGCAAGTCACGGCGTACACGCAGACGCTCTCGGACATCGAGGCCCGCATCGGAAATCGCGCGAAGGCCGGCCAAGTGATCGGGAATTTCAACAATTTATTCATGTTGCGCGTGCGCGAGACGGCCACCGCGGAACTGCTGACGAGGCAGTTGCCGAAGGTCGAGGTCTATACAACCACCATCGTCTCGGGCGCGACGGACAGCTCAGACATCCGCGGCGCGACGGATTTCACGTCGAACACCCAGGACCGCATCAGCATGGCCAGCGTGCCGATGATCGAGCCGTCACACGTCGTCGGCCTGCCCAAGGGCCAGTGCTTCGCGCTGCTGCAGGGCGGCCAGCTCTGGAAGGTGCGTATGCCGCTGCCGGCGCCGGACCCGGATGAAGTGATGCCGGCGGACCTGCAGCAACTGGCCGGGTACATGCGCCAGAGCTACAGCGAGGCCACGCAGTGGTGGGAGTTCACCAGCTCGTCGGCCTTGCAGGATGCGGCCTTGCCCGACGACCTGCTGGACGATGCCGCTGCGGCCGAGCCCGGCGCGGTGGCCACCGGCGCCGACGATGGCGCGGGCAACGAGGCCGTGCCATGAAGGATGCCGCCTCGACCGCGCAGCGGGAGCAGAACCATCGCCAAGGCTTGATCGTCGGCACCATCACCTTACCGTTCCGGCTGCTCGGGGTGCTCATTGGCTCGCTGCTGTTCTCGATCGTGGTGGAGTGCGCCGGCATGCACCTGTTCTGGAAGGACCAGGGCTGGCGCCACTCCCAGCAGATGCTGCGGTACGAACTCGGGCACCTGTCCAACCACTTCACGCGCAGCGTGGTGGTACAGGAGCCCGGGCGCACGGCGCACGAGTTGGTGGATACCGGGTACGAGTGGGTGTTCGTGCGCTCGGGGTTGCTGGAGCGCATGAGCCAGACCGCCGAGCGCGTCCGCGCGCCCAGCCACGGGCAGAGCCGCAACTTCCGCTACTACATCAGCCAAGTCTATGTCTGGGCCGAAAGCTACCTGATCGCTGCGGCCTTCACGACGCTCACCTTCCTGGTGCGCCTGCTGGTCCTGGTGCTCACGCTGCCGCTGATCCTCACGGCGGCATTCGTCGGCCTGATTGACGGCCTGGTGCGACGGGATGTGCGCCGGTTCGGCGCGGGCCGCGAATCCGGCTTCATCTACCACCGCGCGAAGGCCAGCCTGATGCCGTTGGCCGTGCTGCCTTGGGTCACCTATCTCGCTCTGCCCATATCGGTGCATCCTCTGGTCATCCTGCTGCCCAGCGCGGCGTTGCTGGGGATGGCAGTCAGCCTGACCGCAGGCAGCTTCAAGAAGTACTTATGAGGTGACACGGGCGGCACGGCTCTGCAAAGCCGTGTGCCGTTCATCGGTTCTGCAGGGTATCAAGAGCAGCATCCAACGCCGTAACCGCCTCGACGACCGTTCTTACCGTCGCCCGATCAAACTCATGATCGCGCTGAGCGTCGTGCACACCGCTATTGAGGTAACCCCATTCAATACTCGTACCGCTGACATTGAGCAGCCGGACCAACGCCCCTACGGCATCCGGCGCACCCGCATGTTGCGCCGCGATACGCTCGACGGCCGACCGCAACTTGGTGCATTTATTGTTCAGCTCCCAAGGCGCGCGGGGCCCGCTCAGCTTGATGTCGATCCGGCCGTCCGCCCGCCGACCCAGCCACGTCCACAGGCGGTCCGTCAGACTCTCCAGCGCCGGCCGGGCCTGACGCAGTGCCTCGCGTTTCTCGTCAGCCGCCAACGCCTGCTGGGCCAGAAGAACATAGTTCTTCGCTGGCGGGTCGCTGTCGACCCGCAGTTCGTGCTCTCCCTGATGCGGGAGAAACTTGTAGCGCTTAATGGCCGCGGCGCGGCGCACGCCCAACTCCTGCTGGATGCGGTGCAGGAACTCCTCTGCGTGCGAGGTGAGGATAACCTGCTTGCCGTGGAGCAAACCGTCCTCGAAGAAGGTACGCCAGATGCCATCGCGATGGTCGTCGTCGATCGCGTTGACGACGTCATCGAATATGACCACGGGGCAGCCCTGCGCGAGGTTCTTGGCAAGCAGAATCGCCAGGCCCAGGCATTTGATGTGCCCTTCGCTGAAGACGATCAACGCGTCGTAGCGCGCGCCCGGCTCGCCGGCGAACTCCACCTCGATCTTGCCGTTCTCGGCCACGGGCAACCACAGCGCGTGCAGCAGATCGCCGGGCGGATCGGCCCGGTTGAATGCGTTGTAGAGATGGCGGGCTTGGTCTCCCAGCCCCTGTAGCAGAACCCCCGGCAGAGCGATCAGGTATGCCTGAATCTCGGGCAGGAAGCCGTCGTAGGCGGCCTTGACCCGCTGATGGTGCACCACCACCGGCATTTCGTCCGTGGCCGCCTGGATCAGGCCGCGGTTCGCGTCGTCGAATTGGGCCACGGTTTGGCGGGCGGCCGCCAGCTCCTGATCCGCAGTCGTGCGCATGGTCCGCAGCCGTTCGATCTCCAGCTGATGCTGTTGCAGGCGGTCCCGCTCCTGGGCCATCGCGCCGCGCTGGGCATTCACGTCGCGCGCCTGCGCGTCGAAGCCTTCGATGATCTGTGCGATCCGTAAGAGGGCTTGCCAGGCGCGCTGGTCCCCATTCACCCCGCCGCCGAGCCAATTGCCCGCCGACGTGGGAGGCAGCAGTGGCAGGCCCGCGGCCTGCGATTCGGCAGGACAAGCGACCCCAGCCGCCGCCACCACGCGGCGCATTTCGTCACACAGCGCTCGGACCGCCTCGCTCAACTGCGTCCGATGCCCGGCCTCCTGCTGCTGCAGGACGGCCAGTTGCGCGAGCTGCTCCAGGCCCATTCGCGCCCTGGCGAACGGGTCCTGCGCCACGGCGGCCAGTTCGGTTCCACATGCCGGACACGCGGTCGCCCCGTCCGCCAACGCTTGCACGGCCTCGTAGAGCTTCGCGTACGACACCTCGCCGGCGCGGGCCGCGAGTTGCGCGGAAGACGCTTGCCACAGTCCCTGGACGCGGTAGGCCTCTGCCAGCAACGCTTGCAGGCGGGCCTGGGTCACCTCGTGAATGGCAGGCGGGTTGGCGTCCAGCTGAGCCTGGACATACGGTAGCCGTCCTTGCTGCTGCGGCGTACCCAGCAGCCAGTCCACGCAGGTTTGATAGGTCGCGCCAGGTGACATGCGCTGCGCCAAAGCTTGTTCCAGGCCCTCGACCGCTGCGATCTTCTGCGGGTAGGCGGCGATGGTCTGTTCGGAGTTCGCCAACTGCAGGCGACGCTGCGCCAGCTGCGCCGCCTGCACGCCGGCAAGCATCAGGTCCTGATCGAGCGAGGGGTTGAAGCCGCGCACGAACTCGCTGAACTGGTCCACGCCGAACAGGGTGGCGATGAGCTGGCGCTGATCGCTCGGGGTCCGCGCGGCGATTCGGGCGAAATCGTCGAGGCGGTTCTTCTCGATGAAGCAGAAGCGATACTCAGCTTCGTCGGGCTGGACGGCCTGCGCCTCGCCCGCCGCCGTAGACGACAGGACTGGCGCGATGTGGCGGCGCAGGCGAGCGTTGTTGCAGTACGTCCGCTGGTCGACCCGCTTGGCCTGCGCTTCGCTGATCGAACCGAGCATCGCCACTTCCAAGGCTTCGCAGAAGCTGCTCTTGCCGGTGCCGTTGGCACCGTAGACCAAGGTGATGTCATGGCTGAGGTCGAACGTCTCCTGCCGCATGAATCCTCGAAACGGCCCGACTTCGAGCTGGTGCAGTCGCCCGAGCGCCGGCCCGTTTTCGGGGCCGCGCGCGTCCCCGTCGTAGGCGACAGGCATCTGCGCCAGATGCGCGATGGCCAGCGGCGCCAAGCGCGTGGAGCGCCCCCGGCGTGCAGCACCGACCTCGGCCAGTGGCTGCAGGTGATCGAGCACCAGGTGCGCCAGCCGGCGCACGTCGTCGTGCACGTGCCGCTGCGTCAAGTGCGCCAGGAACCGGTGGTACTCCGAACGTATGCTTGCCACAGCGACCCCTCACTTGGTCAACCACTGACCGTAAGCCTCCACATCGATCATGGGGACCGTTCCACTGAACTGAAGCTGCGCGATCAGCTTGAAAAGAAACGCGGTCGCCGGCTTGTTTTCGTTGGTGTAGCTGTACGCGCCGCTGGCTTGGTCATAGAAAAAGTGCCCGTGGGCGGCAACGCATCCGATGTCCAGACGCCCCTCGGTGAGGTTTGCGTTCAGCGCCTTGTCCATGGATGGGCCCAATGCAGGACTCCATTCGCTCTCGAAGGTGAGCAAGCCACCCAGAATCGGAATCAACGGCTTCGCTGGGTAGGTCCCGCCAGCGTGCGGGATCGGCAGGCTCGTGCGGTGCAGCCTGCGCACACTGGCGACCTTCTCCTGGGCATAGGCCACAAGCCCCGCGTCAGCCGTCTGCTTGGCCTCGAACACGGCGTACACGCTTTCGGCTGGAATGATCGTCTCGTTCTCGTAGGTGAAGATAAAAGGCGAATATTGCCGATCAAACACCACCACATCGATCTGCTGGCTGAAGTTCCCCAGGCTGTCCACCACATGCGCCTTCGCCGCCTGGTACCGTTTGGGCAGATAGGTATCCAGCATGTCGATCCAGACGTTCTCGCTCGCATCCCCCTTCGTACCCGGGTGACCGAAGGTCTTGCGTACTACGGACAAGCGCTGCTGGATGTCTTCATGCAGGGACGACAGGAGCTGGGAAAGCGACCACTGGGACATGCTGTACCTCGATGGGACGTGTATGGAAGCCGATGGAATCAGGACAGTGGGAACTTGGGGCCAAACAGTGCGCGCCAGGCGCGAAGCGCTTCGATATTGCGACCACGACGCGCGTGGTCGATGGCGATGCTTGCGTCCTGGCTCGCCTGGAACAGCAGCTGCTGCGCGCGCTGCTTGCGCGCGGCATCCATATCGTTGCTGATCGCCGGGCCAAGTCCGGCGGGATCCGGCCACTCGTCATGAACACGATCGGCAAGCGTGGCAAAGAACGACTGGATCTCGCGATCGAACGATCCTCCCCAGCCGCCGTAAAGACACTCAAGGGCCATTACCTCGATCAGGAACGAGGGCTTCACCGGCTTCTGATCGCCGTGCTTGGGATTGTTGTTCCAGTACTTCACCATGCGCACGAGACCTTTCCACTCATTGCCATAGGCTTGGTGCGCTGCGGTCGCCTTGTCCTTATGGATCTCCGGGTCCGTCTTGATCCACTTTCCGGACGCCGTATCGGGGATCTCATACTGGTCGCCGGTGTCGAATGCGGGCACCGCATCCACGCTGACCACCCGGTAGTCCGTGTTGTCCTCCGCGTCGATGTGAACACCGAAATCCACGTTGATCGAGCGCGCCTGTTTGCGCACGGCCGCCGAACCGTATTTCTCCACCAATGCAGAGTGGAAATCATCCAGCACTACCGATGCGGCCTTGCCGTGGTAATGCTTCTCCGAGTCCTTCAGCACGAAGAAGATGTCGATATCCTTGAGCGGCTTCGTCTTCGTGTATCGAGCATAGGACCCGGTCAGGAAGCTGCGCGCAATGCCGAACTTGGTCTGCAGGTAGTCCCGCACTTCGTTCTGGCGTTGCGAGGCATTCTTCTGTTCGCGTTCGTTGAGTTCCAGACGCGACTTGAACTTGCGAAAAGCTTCATCGATCGACAGCATCAGCGTTGCCTCCAATATCCGGCCTGACCCGCCAGGCCGCTGTGTTCGACAGTCGAGCCTAGGCTCTGCTTGACCATTCCATCCGTCGAGCGATAACTTCCTTTGCTCCACCCCTCCACATCAGGCCGCCCTGGCTTTGTATCGAGCATTAACTTGTACTTGGCCTGCGATGGCAGCAGCCCAGCTTTCTTGATCGCGTACTTCAACTGCTCGGTATCTGTCCAGAAGCTGCCGTCGCCATCGGACCACCCATACACGATGTCGATATCCCATCGGGTCACGAGTTTGTCGGTTGCCGGGTTGTAGATCTCCAGAATCACCTTGCGCAGATCACCGGTCCCGAGCCACGTCTTGATGGCTCGGGTATTGCTCTCCCAGCGATCCGCGAAGTGCTCGGGGTCCAGCCCACTGAGCAGGATGATGTCTTTCAAGCTCTTGAGGATGTTGTCGGTCACATAGGTAACCGAGTGCGTGTACGAGTAGGTGGCGACGGTGCTCATGACTTGAGGAAACCTCCGAGGTCGAGCGACAGCGCTTGTCCAGCATCGGCCTGCGCCTGCGTGGCAATTCCTTGGCTCAAGTCCCGTGCAATGATGCGAGAACTGTGCTTTTTGAGCGCGGTTTGCACCCAGCCGAGCTGCTCCTTCGGACACGGCAGCGAGACTCCCCAGTCTCCCTTCAACGGCTCGAACCCCAAGACTTCTTCGTTGGCATCATCACCATCGATCGCGTCTTCGTCGAAGAGGCAGTAGATCCTGGTCCGTGGTCCATCGCATGTCGCAACGATGGGCGCGCTCTTGGGTGCCTGGTCGGCGATCAAGCTGGCGGCCACGCCCGCCACGGCCCTGAGTTCAGAGCGAGCCGTGCCGTCCTTGCCCTGAGTGAGCAGTTCGACAATGGCATCCCACGTCTGCAACGCATCGCGGTGCGGCGAGCTGCGAAACGTCCGGCTGACAACGGTGGTCATTTTTGCTTCCCTCCTTGAAGGCGCATTTGCGTTGCCTGTCGTATCGCACTGCGCAGGTGCTCTACGGAAAGCTTGTTCGGATCGATAGCCACTTGCGGGTCGGCCGCGAGGGCGTTGGCTACGACCTTGCGAATGGCCCGACCATCCAATCCGACGCACTCGCCAGCGCACGCGTCGAACTGGTGAGCCGAGGAAAGCTTGCCAATCCCCGGAAATGTCTTTGCCAGGCCATTCAGGCAGTCCACCAGGATCTGCTTGCAGGCATCCTTGCCGGGCAGTGGCACCTCCATCACCATGTCGCAACGAGATAGGAAGGCACTGTCGACGGCCTGTGGGAAGTTGCTGGTGGCCACGAACAGCAGATGCGGGTTGCGTTCGGCCAACATGTCCAACTGCACCAACACCGCGTCGGTGGCCCGGTGCACATCAACCGGGTTGGCTTCCAGGCTGAGCTTGGCTCGATCAGCCGCAAGCGTTTCGACCTCGTCCAGAAGGACGATCGTCGGGCCCGCCGCTGCGGATTCTGCGATCGATTGCGAGAACAGGTCTGCCACGGCGCGTTGAGTCTTTCCCATTGCAGAGCTCGTCAGCGTGTGAGGCTCTACTTCCAGCAATCGAAACTTCGCAGAAGAAAAAGATTCGGCCACACGATGCGCCAAGCCCCGTGCCAAGGAGGTCTTCCCAGTCCCCGGCGGGCCGACCAACAAGATCACGCCGTGCAGGGGGAGTACCGTGCGCTCCACCTTGGGGCGCACCGTGAAGTTGACGATCGCCTGTGACAGCAACTGCTTCTTGAGAGCTTCGTCCATGACGATGGAATCCCACAGGGCGCCCAGCGACGTGTCCGGCAGCTTCCAGCTTCGATGGATGCCTTTCGGCAAAGTGGCGTCTGATGAAGGATTCTTGGTCATCCGTGGCTCTCGGCGGGTCAGAGAATGGTGCGATAGGTCGCCAGCACCTTGGTCGTTTGCACAAGGCCCTGGCGCAGCAGGATTTCGAGATAGCGGTCCACCTCGATCGGCGGATGCTTGAGTTGGGCACGCTGGCGCTGCGCAGCCGACACCACGGCGGCCGCGTCCAGATCCAGTAGGTTGTCCACAAACTCATCGGGGTGCTGCGATTCGATGCCGTACGGAGCCAGCAGATCGTTCGGGAAATCCCGTTCGTTGAACGTCACAATCACGCTCGCACCGCAGCGAATCGCCGCAGCCAGGACGTGCCGGTCGTCCGGATCGGGCAATGTCAGGCCTGCCACGAGCGCTTCGTAGCCCTCCACCAAGCCGTCCGGAATTGCCCGGTCCATGAGATCCGACGTCCTGTCGACCTGAACCCGGGTGAGATCGGGGCGGTTGATCAACAGGTTGCGTTTCCACTCCTCATGAATGGCTTGGCTCCACCGCGCCCGGAAGCGGCCAGACAGGCCGAGCCACATCAGGAAATCCCGCAGTGGCGCGGGATATAGAACGCACGCGTCGTAGACGGCGGTGAATGGGGAATGCCTCATTCGTATCCCATTCCCAACTCTTGCGACTGCTGAGCGAGTTCGGCCATCGCCTGCTCACTGGCGCGCTCGCGCGCTTCCTTGTACTGCATCAGATCGGCGAACCTCACCCTGCGGTGCTTGCCGGTGCGATGAAATGCCAACACCCCATCTTCGAGCAGCTTGACGAAATGGGGACGGGACACGTTGAGCAAGTCCGCCGCCTCTTGGGTCGTCAGCTCTGCATGGACGGGCACCACCTTTACTGCATTGCCATCGGCCAACTCGGCCAGGATGTCGACCAGCAGGCGTAAAGCCGAGGTAGGCAGTTCCACCTGATGAGCCTGTTTGTGGTCATCAAAGATCTGGATGTGCTGCGTCTCGAACTGGGTTGCGAGGTAAGCCGCCAAGGCACGTTGACCCTGGACGGCTGCCTTCACCTCTCCCGCGGCGGGAAGGGTCATCTTGGATTGGGCAGTGGCGGTGGTCATGGGTAGCTCCTAAGCGAAAACGGTTGCAGAGCCGATCATATTCGAAATACTCGAAAAACGCAATAATCGAAGCGCGACCCGTGCTTTTGTAGGTTCGCTCGCAGCATGCCCAATCCGGTCGTCCGCCAGTTCCTATTGTTTGCGGCCTGAAACAGCCCTGATCTCCACGATCAACCCATTGCTGATCACACAGGAATGGCGCGATGGTGGCTTCGATCTGGCTGCGCGCCGCGCATCGCGGCGTGCCCACTTTTTTCGTGACGGCCCTCGTGCTGGGCCAGTCCCCGATGGCATTGGCCGAGTCCCCGGCGCAGCGCCAGGAGTTGGTCGCCGCGCTGCGCCAGCTCGACGCGCTGGAACGCACCGTCGCGGACAGCGCCGCGCATGCCCCCATCCAGCCGGGCGAGCGCTACCACTTCGATTACCCACGGCTGCTGGCTGACCTGGCGCGCGTGCGCGCCGGCATCCAGTTCCACCTGACGCCATCACGCGCTCAGCCGCGCGACCCCTCCGAACTGGCCGGCGACTACCGCACCGAGCGGGCCGCTTCGCCATCGCCGAAGACGACTGCGGAGGGCGAGCAATGAACGGCGCCCAGGTCTCGGCATTTCAAGCCAACAGCGGTATCGCGCCTTCCGCGATGGCGACCGTCCTGGTCGGCGTCGTGTTCGCGGTCCTGCTCGTGTGGGGCGTCTGGGCCATCCGAACGGCCTATGTGGGGTGGTCCGAGAGCCGCCTCAACCAGCGCCAGTTCCTCGGCGTCTGCATCCGCTTCGTCGCGATGTACCTCGTCCTGAGTTTCTTCCTCCTGTCCTGACATGAAAGGCCCGACCATGCACAACCGCAACCTCACTTCCCGTTTTGCCCAGCGCGCCGCCGTGGCCCTGGTCTCCGCCGCGCTGCCCGCACTGTCGTTCGCGCAAGGTATTCCGCAGTTGGAGAACCCGACGCGCGGCACCGGCAACGGCATCATGGAGACCATCCGCAACTACGGCTACGACATCATCATGCTCGTGGCCCTGCTGGTGGTGGCGTCGATGTTCATCGGCGTCTGCTACCACGCCTACGGCACCTACGCGGAGATCCACACCGGCCGCAAGACGTGGGGCCAATTCGGCCTCACGGTCGCCATCGGCGCCGTGCTGCTCGTGATCGGCATCTGGCTGCTCACCGAAGCCACCGGCATCCTGTAAGCGAGGCCGGTATGTCCGAGCAGCAGCACGTCCGTGCGGACGGGACGGTCACGTTCCTTCCGCACCGGCTCAACCGCCATCCCGTGGTCGTGCGCGGCCTCACCGCCGACGAGCTGTGGATCTGCTGCGGCCTGTCCGGCGCGGCCGGCCTGCTGGTCGGCGCGCCGCTTTCGTGGGTGTTCCGCACGATCGCCATCGCACCGACGTTCGTTGTCCTGGGCGTGGCCTTGGGCGTGTTCATCGGCGGCGGCATCCTGCGCCGCCTCAAGCGTGGGCGCCCCGACACCTGGCTGTATCGACAGTTGCAGTGGCGCATCGCAACGCGCCATCCGCTGATGGCCGGCTGGGTGGGCGGCCACGTGCTGATCTCGCGCTCGGGCTTCTGGTCCACCCGCAGGAGCATGCGATGAGCCGCTTCAAGAACGAGATCGCCCACCTGCAGGCGCACATCAAGACCTTGCGCCTGGGCGCGGGCGCGCTGGTCATTGTCGCCCTGGTCATGGGCGGCGGCTGGTGGAGCGCGCCGCGCGACCTGACCATCCACGTCCCGCCCGACCTGCGCTCTGGCAGTACCCGCAAGTGGTGGGAAGTGCCGCCCGAATCGGTCTATGCGTTCACGTTCTACGTGTTCCAGACGCTGAACCGCTGGCCGACCAATGGCGAAGAAGACTACTCGCGCAACCTCCATACGCTCTCGCCGTACCTCACCCCGTCCTGCCAGGCCTTCCTGCGGGCGGACTATGACTACCGCCGCTCCACGGGCGAGCTGCGTCAGCGCGTGCGCGGCATCTACGAGATTCCCGGCCGCGGCTATGGCGACGACCCCACGGCGCGCGTGCGCACCGTATCCGATCGCGACTGGGTGGTGACGCTGGACATCACGGCGGACGAGTACTACGGCGCCGAGCAGGTCAAACGCGCCCTGGTGCGCTATCCGATCAAGGTCACGCGGGTGGACGTCGATCCCGCCCGCAACCCGTTCGGCCTGGCGCTGGACTGCTACGAAGGCGCGCCCCAGCGCATCAGTGCACCGGAGCCGGCGCGCCCGGCGCCGAGTGACCTGAATCCGCAAGCGCCTCAAGGAGGAAACACCCCATGAAGCATCCTGTACTCGCGCTGCTGGGGCTACTGGCCGTGGCCGCGGCACCCGTCGCCCAGGCGGTGGAGATCCTGCGTTGGGAACGCATGCCACTGGCAGTGCCGCTGAAGGTCGGTCAGGAACGCATCGTATTCATCGACCGGAACGTGCGCGTGGGCGTGCCCGCAGGCGTGGGCAAACGCCTGCGCGTGCAGAGTGCGGGCGGCGCGGTGTACCTGCGTGCCAGCGAGCCGATCGAGCCCACGCGGTTGCAACTGCAGGACGCCGACACGGGCGCGCTGATCCTGCTGGACATCGCAGCCGAACCGCCCAAGGACGGGGAAGCCGAGCTGGAGCCGGTGCGCATCGTCGAGGGTGACAGCGCACCGGGACGCTATGGCGAGCAGGCCGACAGTGCCGAGGCCCCGGCACGCGCCCAGGGCCAGGCAGGTGCGCGGACCGCGCGGCGCGAAACTCCGGTCCCTGTCGTGCTGACGCGCTTCGCCGCGCAGAACCTCTACGCACCGCTGCGCACCGTCGAGCCGCTTCCGGGCGTCATGCGGGTCAACCTTCCCCGCGACCTCGACCTGGACACACTGATGCCAACGCTGCCGGTGCGCGCGGCCGTGCTCGCGTCGTGGCGCCTGGAAGACCAATGGGTGACTGCCGTGCGCCTCACCAACACCGGCGCCGACTGGGTCGCGCTCGACCCGCGCGTGCTGCAAGGCGATTTCCTCACCGCCACCTTCCAGCACGAGGCGCTGGGCCCGCGCGGCACGACCGAGGACACGACCGTGCTGTACCTGGTCACGCGCGGCCGCGGCCTCGCGCAGTCGCTGCTGCCGGCGATTCACCGCTTCGACCCTGCCGTGCATCTGCCGCAGCCGGACGGCGACGAGAACGCCAAGGAGGCCCGCCATGCGCAGTAACGGCCTGCTCAAGTGGCTGATGATCCCTGTCGCCATCCTGGTGCTGTTCGCCGGTATCCGGCTGTTCTCGGGTGGAGGCGGCACGGCGCCACCCGTGGCGGACAACGGCGCCCAGCTCACGCCCGAGGAAATGAAGGCGCTGGGCATCGAAGGCGACACCCCGCGCGACACCGTGGCGACGCTCGTTGCCCAAGTGAAGCAGTTGCGCACCGAGCTTCAGACCGCGCTCTCGGACAACAAGTCGCAGCGTGAAGAGAACCAGCGGCTGCGCCAGCGCGAGAACTCCATCGACCAGCGCATCAACTCGGCGCTCGAATCCGAGCGGTCCAACCTGCGCCGCGACCAAGAGCAGGCGGCCAGCGCGCGCCAGCAGACCGAAGGGCTGCTCGCCGACCTGCAGCGGCGCCTGGACAGCATCGGCGGGCGCGGCGGCGGCCATGCGGACCTGCCCGTGGGCCTGGGGCTGCAGGGCGGCGACGAGGCCGGCATGGAGGGCGGCGTGCGGTGGGTCGAGCCGGACGACGCAAAGCCCGCCGAGGGGCGCAACGGGGGGCGTGGCGCGAGCGGCGGCATGAGCTTCCCCACGAGCTTCGGCCCGGCGCAGAGCACGCTCGAAACCACCGCTGAAACCGTGGCCAACGCGGGCGCCCGCGCCGCCGGGGTCAAGAATGCCAAGCCGGTCTATACCGTGCCGACCAACTCGACGCTAATGGGATCGGTGGCGATGACGGCCCTGATCGGCCGCGTGCCGATCGACGGCACGGTCAACGATCCCTATCCGTTCAAAGTTCTGGTCGGGCCGGACAACCTGACCGCCAATGGCATCGACATTCCCGACGTGGCCGGCGCCGTGTTCAGCGGCACCGCCTCGGGCGACTGGACGCTCTCGTGCGTGCGAGGTCAGGTGCGCAGCATCACGTTCGTCTTCAACGACGGCACGATTCGCACGATCCCCGAAGACCGCGAGGGCAACCAGCAGAACAACCAACAGCGCGACGGCTTGGGCTGGATCAGCGATCCCCACGGCATTCCTTGCGTCAGCGGCGAGCGGCGCAGCAACGCCCAGCAATACCTCGGCTCGCAGGCCCTGATCACCGCGGCCGGTGCCGGTGTGGCCTCGCTCATCGAGAGTGGCAGCGGCCGCATGTCCTATGTCGGCTCGGACGGCTCCATCGGCACCGTGGGCATCACCGGCCAAGAAGCGGTCGGCCAGATTCTCGCGGGCGGTGTCCGGGACATGTCGGCCTGGGTCAACAAGCTCTACGGCCAAGCCTTCGCCGCCGTCTATGTCCAACCCGGCGCCAAGGTTGCCGTCCACCTCGAAAAGCCGCTCGCCATCGACTTCGATCCCGAAGGCCGCAAGGTCGATCACCGCGCAGGAGAAAGCCATGCCCTTGAACTTGACTAACCTGGCCCGTGGCCTAGCACTGGCCCTCGCCGTCGCGGTGCTCGCCGGCTGCGCCACCAGCAAGGAAAAGCTGTTGACCCACGGTGACCGCACGATGATGGACATCTGGCAGCAGGAGGCCGGCGACGGCGGTGGCGCAGCCGGACGGAACGCCGGCCGCCAGTTGCTCGATGCGCGCCAGAGCCTGCGTCGGCCCCTGACCGACGCCGACGTGCAGGCCGCACCTGTCGAGCAGATGCGCTACACGCGCACCGCGCGCAATGAGGTTCACCGCCAGTTCCAGCGTCTGCCCAATCCCGATCTCGTGATGTACGTGTACCCGCACCTGGCCGGCACCGACCCCGTTCCCGTGCCGGGCTACACGACGGTTTTCCCCTTGTACCAGCGCGTGCAGTACGCGATGCCTGGCGAGAGGACGGAGGACTACTGATGCGGTGGAAACTTCCATGGCCGAAGCTGGCTGCCGTCAGCGCCGAAGACACCGCCGCCGACGAGCAGCCGGACGGCTGGCAGCGCCACGTCGAGGCCTTGCAGCAAGCCGGCATCCCCGAACCCGGCGCCGCGGTCCAGGGCCGCAAGCCGGCGACCGTGGCCGACGAGCAGGCGCTGTACGACGTCGCACCGTCCTTCGTGGAACTGCTGCCCTGGGTGGAGTTCTTGCCCGAGTCGAAATCGATGCTCCTGGAGGACGGCCAATCGGTGGCCGCCTTCTACGAGCTGGTGCCGCTGGGCACCGAAGGCCGGGAACCCGGCTGGCTCGCGCATGCCCGCGACGCCCTGGAAAACGCGCTTCAGGACAGCTTCGATGAACTGGACGAGAACCCGTGGGTGCTCCAGCTCTATGCCCAGGACGAACCGAGCTTCGACCAGTACATGCAGACCTTGCGCGATTACGTGCAGCCACGTGCGCGCGGCTCGGCGTTCACCGAGTTCTACCTGCGCTTCTTCGGCCACCACCTGCGCGCTGTGGCCAAGCCCGGCGGCCTGTTCGAGGACACGGTGGTCACGCGGCTGCGCTGGCGCGGCCAGACGCGGCGCGTGCGCATGGTGGTGTACCGCCGCGCGAGCGGACAGGGACAGGCAAACCGCCGCGGCCAGACACCCGAGCAGATGCTGGGCATCGTCTGCGACCGCCTGTGCGGCGGCCTGGCGAACGCCGGCATCCAGGCCCGGCGCATGGTCGCGGCCGACGTCCACGACTGGCTGCTGCGGTGGTTCAACCCGCGCCCCACGCTGCTCGGGCCTGGGGTGGAGGACCGGGAGCGCTTCTACGCGTTGGCGCGCTATCCGGACAGTACCGAGGAAAGCGAGGCCGGCGAGATCGAGCTGGCGAGCGGGCGGGATTTCAGCCAGCGGCTGTTCTTTGGGCAGCCGCGCTCGGACGTGGCGCAAGGGGCCTGGTACTTCGACGGCATGCCGCACCGCGTGCTGATCACCGACCGGCTGCGCATGCCGCCCGGCACCGGGCACCTGACCGGCGAGACCCGCAAGGGGGACGCGATCAACACGCTGTTCGACCAGATGCCCGAGGACACCTTGATGTGTCTCACCATGGTGGCCACGCCGCAGGACGTCCTCGAATCGGACCTCAACCATCTGGCGAAGAAAGCTGTGGGCGAGACGCTGGCGTCGGAGCAGACGCTCAAGGACGTGCATGAAGCCCGCTCCCTGATCGGCAGCGCGCACAAGCTCTACCGGGGCACTCTGGCGTTCTACCTACGCGGGCGCGACGAGGCGGAACTGGATCGGCGCGGCCTGGACCTCGCGAACGTGATGCTCAACGCCGGCCTGCAGCCGGTGCGCGAGGACGACGAGGTGGCGCCGCTCAACAGCTACCTGCGCTGGCTGCCGTGCTGCTACAACCCCGGCAAGGACCGGCGCCGGTGGTACACGCAACTGATGTTCGCCCAGCACGCGGCGAACCTGTCGCCAGTATGGGGCCGCGCCCAGGGCACGGGGCATCCCGGCATCACGATGTTCAATCGCGGCGGCGGCCCGATTACGTTCGACCCCTTGAACAGGTTGGATCGGCAGATGAATGCCCATCTGTTTCTATTTGGCCCCACCGGCTCGGGGAAGTCCGCCACGCTCAACAACCTGCTGAACCAGGTGACGGCCATCTACCGGCCGCGGCTTTTCATCGTGGAAGCCGGCAACAGCTTCGGCCTGTTCAGCGACTTCGCCAGGCGCCTGGGCCTGACCGTGAACCGGGTCAAGCTGGCCCCCGGATCGGGCATCAGCCTGGCGCCGTTCGCCGACGCACGCCGGCTGATCGAAACGCCCAGCGACGTACAGACGCTCGATGCCGACGCGCTGGACGAAGACCTGCCCCCCGATGCCTCGGCCATGGAAGCGGACGAGCAGCGCGACGTGCTGGGCGAACTGGAGATCACAGCGCGGCTGATGATCACGGGCGGCGAAGACAAGGAAGAAGCGCGGATGACGCGGGCCGACCGCTCGCTGATCCGCCAGTGCATCCTCGACGCCGCCGAACATTGCGTGGCCGAAAAGCGCACCGTGCTCACGCGCGACGTGCGCAACGCGCTGCGCGCCCGTGGCCAGGACCCGACGCTGCCCGAGATGCGGCGCGTGCGGCTGCTGGAGATGGCGGACGCGATGGACATGTTCTGCCAAGGCACGGACGGCGAGATGTTCGACCGTGACGGCACGCCGTGGCCCGAGGCCGACATCACGCTGGTCGATCTGGCGACCTATGCCCGCGAGGGCTACAACGCGCAGCTCTCCATCGCCTACATCAGCCTGATCAGCACGGTGAACAACATCGCCGAGCGCGACCAGTACCTGGGCCGGCCGATCGTCAACGTGACCGACGAAGGTCACATCATCACCAAGAACCCGCTGCTCGCGCCCTATGTCGTGAAAATTACAAAAATGTGGCGCAAGTTGGGCGCCTGGTTCTGGCTGGCGACGCAAAACATCGACGATCTGCCGCGCGCCGCAGAGCCCATGCTCAACATGATCGAGTGGTGGGTGTGCCTGTCGATGCCGCCGGACGAAGTGGAGAAGATCGCCAGGTTCCGCGAACTCTCGCCGGCGCAGAAGGCGCTGATGCTCTCCGCACGCAAGGAAGCGGGCAAGTTCACCGAGGGCGTCATCCTCTCCAAGAGCATGGAAGTGCTGTTCCGCGCCGTGCCGCCAAGTCTCTACCTCGCGCTCGCGCAAACCGAGCCCGAGGAGAAGGCAGAACGCTACCAGCTCATGCAGCAGCACGGCGTCAGCGAGCTGGATGCCGCCTTCAAGGTGGCTGAGAAGATCGACCGGGCACGTGGCATCGAGTCGCCGACCCTGGACCTGCCCTGAATCTGCCGTACACCGGAGAACGCCATGGAACAGAAACGCCCATCCATTCCGATGCAGGTACAGGCGTTCCGCCGTCGGCGCTGGAGGCTCAGCTGGCCCTGGGTGTTGGCCGCCGTGCTGGTAGCGCTGCTGCTGATCTGGCTCGTGTCCCGCTATTCTGGCAAGTCCACTCCCCAGACTTCAACGCCGGTCAGCGTGACGCAGGTGGCCGGGCCTCCGTGGCAGATGGGAAATCCGGAAGGGCGTTTCACGCTGACGCTCTACGCGGACCTCGAATGCCCGTTCTGCCGATCCTATTTCCCAGTGCTCAAGCGTTGGGTGGCCGGCAACGCGGACGTGGCCTTGCAATGGCACCACCTCCCGTTGGCCGCGCATGAGCCGGCCGCGTCTGCCGAAGCGAGCCTGGCGGAGTGCGCCGGCGAATCTGGCGGCCATGCCGCCTTCTGGCAGGCTGTCGAGTGGGTCTATGCCCACACGCGCAGCGACGGCCAGGGCTTGCCCGAGGACCTGCGGTACCCCGACCTTACGCCAGCCATCGAGCAGTGTCTGGCGAGCGAACGGCCCGAGGCGCCGATCCGCACCCAGACGGCGGAAGCCACGAGCAGCGGCGTGACCGCCACGCCGTCGCTGCGGCTGCACGATCGCGAAACCGGCAAGGCGATCCTACTGCAGGGTCCGATCGAGGGCGATGCCTTGCTGTCGGCCATGGACATGCTCGCGGCCGGCGATCCCGCCGCCACACCTACTACATCGGAAATGCCTGCCGACGTCGTCGGCGACATGCCCAGGTAGCCCCGGTCTTCAAGGCTACGGCGCAGTCCACTGCGCTGACCGAAACCCGTTCGCCTCGCATCCTGGCCGCGAACGATCACCGCTGCCGCGGTGATGGATGCACCTTGTTCGTTCCCCAGGAGGGCTTGCCCTCCCAGGGCGCGCGCCCTCCGATCTCACCGTCTGGAGGTTCGCCATGTCTTTCGTCGTCAATGACTCCTGCCTGGAGTCGCTTTCCGCCATCGCTGCCCAACACGAGGACTGGATCATCCAGCAAGCCATTGCACTGCTGGAGAAGCGGGTTTTCAAAGCGGGTGCGAAACTCCTCGACCCCACGGCCGTGCGCGACTACCTGCGCGTGAAGCTGGTCGCCGAGCCCAATGAGATATTCGCCGCGGTGTTCCTGGACAGCATGCACCAGGTGCTGGCCTACGAGCCGTTGTTCAGGGGCACGATCAACTCGACTTCGGTCTATCCGCGTGTCGTCGTGCAGCGTGTGCTGGAGTTGAAGGCCGCCGCGGTGGTCTTCGCGCACCAGCACCCCTCGGGCATTTCCGAGCCGTCGAGCGCGGATCGCATGCTGACCCAGCAACTGCAGGCCGCGCTGGCGCTCATCGATGTGCGGGTACTGGACCACATCATCGTCGGCCAGGGTGCCCCGTTCTCCTTTGCGGAGTCCGGCCTGCTGTAAGGGTTGCACTGCTTCGTTGATCAGCGCGGAGGCTTCGGCCTCCGCTTTTTTCTTTGCGGCGACGCAAGCAGGTATGCGGGGTGGCCGCGATGCGCATTGTTTGTTGGGGCCGCCTGGGGTTCGGCGTTTGACTATGGCCCTGATCAACTTCCGGGGCACATGACATGCCAGCAGCTTTTACCCGGTTCGCACCAGGCTGGCGAACCCTTGGCCTGGCCGTGGCGCTGCCGACGTCTCTGGCGGTGTTCAGCCCGGCCACCTTCGCCGCCGACGTGGTGGTCGTCACCGACAGCCGCCACCCGGTCAAGACCATGGGCGGCGAGCGACTGATCGAGTTGGGCGAAACGCCCCGGATCGAGGCCGAGCTTTCCGCGAATCTTCCAGCCGACCCTGAGCGGGCAGCAGCCATCGTCCGGCAACGCCTGAAGCAAGGCGGCACCGATCTTCAGCGCCGCATCGGCACCGCCTACCAGGGCGTCACCGACGCATGGAGTTTGGGTGTCACGACCATCCCGGCCGTCGTGGTGGATCAACGCTTTGTGGTCTATGGCGAGCCGGACGTGGCCCGGGCCGTCGCGCGCATCGAGCAACACCGGAGGACGCAGCCGTGACCCATCGCCCATTCGACCTGCTGCGCCGCCTGCGCGTCGCCGTGGCCTCGCTGCTGCTGATCAGCGCCACGGGCAGCTACGCCTTGAACACCGCCACCATCGTGTCCTCCGTCATGTCGCCGGACTGCCTGGAGTACCGGGTGGTGGGCATCTGCTACTGGCTCTACTGCACCTGGACGGGCTGCACGGTGCGCACATCCACCAAGGTCCGGCACTACGTGCCCGATGCGGTCGTCTCCAGCTACAGCAACACCGGAGAGAACCCCTGGGTCGAGGTGCAGGCGATGAGCACGCCCAACCCATCCGCACAGGCAGGTGGGGATGGGACCACGAACGAAGACCACGAAAACAACCTCGCCAAATTCAAGAACAGCGATGTCATCGGCCATCCTGGCGGCGAGGTATTCAACCAGTTCGCATCGTCGTCGGGCTATTTCTGCCAAGGCGCGGGCACGGCCTTCATGCCGTATCTACTCAGCACCCTGGACACGCTGGCTTGGCGCTACAACGTGCCTGAAATGGCCTACCCGGAGGCGTTGATTCCGGGCATGCGCGAGGTCGGTGCGCGCACCACGATGAACCTCTGGGGCAATGTCTATCCGCGCGGCGGCTTCCTGCATCAGACCGATGACTACAAATCCGGGGCCGTCGTGGCCCAGCGCGCCGGTGATGTCGTCACGCGCCGCGGGCAGATCCACGTGTACCAGCCGCTGCTTGCCAACGCCCGCGACGGCTACTGGCCGGCCGGCGCGCTGATGGAGGGTGATGCCTCTACGGGCAAGTGGCAGGAGCTGACGCCGCGCCTGTCCAACACCTGCGTGGTGTTCCCGCACAGCGGCACGCTGACCCAGGCCCAACAAGGCGACTACGCCTGGGCGCTGTGGCGTCCCTATGCGTGCTGCGAACGCCGCGGGCAGGTGTTCCTGGGCAGCGTCGATTTCCTCTGAGGTGCCACGATGAAGCGTCCTGAATCGATGAACCTTTCCGCCAAGGCGTGCCGCCTGCTGCGCCCGAAGGCGCTGGCCGGCCCGCTCGCTCTGGTCTGCGGCCTGGCGTGGGCGCAGGTCGGATACCAGAACAGCGGCCCCGTCCTCGGCGATGACGTCATGTACTCGATCGGCGGTGGCAGTGCGGTGTCCATGGGCCGCGCGGCCGGCATGCGCTCCATCGGGGTCGGCGTGGGGTGGAACAGCAACCTGATCTGCGGCGACATGAGCATCCAGACCACGCTGCGCAATCAGCTCAACGGCATCACGAACGGCTTTCAGCAGATCATGAGCAACGTGATCCAGAGCGCGACCAGCGCGGTTGCATCGCTGCCGGCGCTGATCATTCAGCGCGCCGATCCGGGCCTGTACAACCTGCTGACCAACGGCGTGCTGCAGGCGCGGCTGGACTTCGACCGCTCCAAGCTGACGTGCCGCGCCATGGCGGAGAAGATGGCCGAGACTGCGGGTGGCCAGCTTGGCTGGAGCCAGATGGCCGAAGGCATGGCCTTGCGTGACGCGGTTGGCAGCAACGATGCCGTGTCGGCCGTCGAGCAGGCCGAGACGCGCCGCGGCAACGACGGCCTTCCCTGGGTGGGCGGCAGCAATGCCGGTGGCGCAGGCCAGTCCGCCATCCGCGTGGTCGGCGACGTCACCCGCGCGGGCTACAACCTGGTCAACGGGCGCGGCGTGACGGACACATCCTCCATCGCGTCCACCAGTTGCGCGAGCCTGTCCTGCCAGACCTGGACGTCGCCGCAGCAGGCGACCGAATGGGCCACCCGGGTCCTCGGGGAACAGGTGCAGCGCACGTGCGATTCCTGCACCAAGACCGAGACGGTGCCCGGCGTCGGGCTGACGCCGCTGATCCAGGAGGAGTACGAAGCCAAGCTGGAAGTCTTGCAGGAACTGGTTTCCGGCGTGCGCAACACCACCTTCGAGAACTTGCGCGAGGCCGGCAGCACGTCGCTGCCGATCACGCGCGGCGTCATCGAGGCGCTGCGCGACGAGCCGGACCAGGACCTGCTGGCGCGGCGCCTCGCGTCCGAGGTGGCGCTTTCGTCGGTGCTGGAGAAGGCACTGCTGCTCCAGCGCACGCTGCTCACCGGCAAGAAAGAGCCCAACGTGGCAGCCAACGAGTTGGCAGTCGAGGCCGTGAACCACGAGAGCGACACGCTCGACCGGGAGATCCGCAACCTCAAGACCGAACTTGAACTGCGGCGCGAGCTGGCGAACAACTCGCCGATGGCCATCATCCAGCGCCATGGCACGCGCGCGGCAGGCTCGCGCGGCATCTATGAGGGCGATCCGGTGCCCGACCGCCTCGACCAGTTGCAGAAGGGCAATCCGGGAGGCCGGCCATGAGCGCGGAGCGCATGGCCTGGCGCCCCTTGCGCTGGCTCATCAGCCGGCGTGCGGCGAAAGCACTGCTGTGGGCGGCCGTGATCGTCGCCGCTGCGGTGGGCGCCAACATCGCCGGCATCTATCTCGTTGGCAGCGTGGCCGGCTGGGAGCGGTGGCTCGCGGCCGCATCGGGCTACTTCTTCGTGTGGCGGTTGTTCCTGTACGGGGCGACGGCCTGCGGCTGGGTCTGGATGCGGCGGCGGCTGCTGGCGCGCGAGGACAGCACGCTGGCCCGACGCCGGCTGATTCGCGCTGAGGTCGCCGGCATTGTTGCCATCGTGGCGCTGGAAGCCAGCCTGTTGATGCAGGCCGCTTGAGGGGATCGAGGCCATGACGCTTTTCACGACCGACTACCTGGAGTACTACCTAACCCTCGTGTCCTGGATCGTCAACAACGGCATCTGGGCGGTCCTCGTATCCAGCGGGGTATTCGCGCTGCCTTTCGTCGCCATCATCGTGCAGGAGTGGTTGAAGGCCCGTGCGGAAGGCGCCGACGAGGGCAACAAAGGCGTGCTGAGCGCCGCCCGCATCGAGAACCGGGTCTTCGTCGCCATCGTGGTGGTGATGTTCGCCGGCATTCCGTTCATCGACGTGGACCTGAACACCATCCAGTACGACAGCTCGCGCTCGGCCCAGTGCCAGGTCAGCGTGGCGCAGCCCGGGGATACCGGCTGGTCGCAGTCCTTCAGCACCATCAACAACCAGTCGGCGAAGGTGCCGGTGTGGTGGGCGTTCATGCACGCGCTCTCGCGCGCCGTCACGGGCGCTTCGGTGGCAGCGATCCCGTGCGGCACGGACCTGCGGCAGATGCGCATGGAGATCGACGCTACGCGCATCGATGACCCGGTGCTGGCTCAGGAAGTAGCGGATTTCTCGCGGGATTGCTATGGGCCTGCACGGGCCAAATTGTTCATGCAGCGCCCTCAGCTCGATGAGCAGCAGATGCACGACGTGACCTGGATCGGATCGCGGTTCTTCACCGACACGAACGGCTACTACGACACATACCGTTCCAGCACCCCACGCGAGGACTGGCCCTATGACAGCACCCGCGACGCAGGGCTTGCGCAGGTGGCCAGCGGTGGCGGCTACCCGACCTGCCGCCAGTGGTGGAGCGATGGAAGTAACGGCCTGCGGGCACGCCTGCTGGGTCAGGTGGACCCGAGCCTGTTGAGTCGCCTGGCGGGCTGGGCCGGGTTCCTGAGCCGGGCCGAGGTGGACGACTCGGTGATCCGAGCCATCGCGTCACCGCGGCAGCAGAAGTTGAACCAGGGCAGCGTCTATACGGACTACGGAGGCCAGATCGACAAGACCTTGCCGAACATCGTGACACGGGCCACGGGAGACGTTGGGATGGCCGTCGGCGCGATTGCCGCGTTTCCCGCCATGGACGTCGTGAGACAGTCTCTACCCATGGTCCTCGCCTTGCTCAAGATGGCGCTGGTCATCTGCATCCCGCTCGTGCTGGTCGTGGGCACCTATGACCTGAAGACGGTCGTCACGGTCAGCGTCGTGCAATTCGCGCTGTTCTTCGTGGATTTCTGGTTCCAGCTCGCTCGCTGGATCGACAGCACTATCCTCGATGCGCTCTATGGCTGGGGCTTTGGCTGGAACCGGCCACACACGAACTTCGACCCGCTGGTGGGGCTGAACAATGCGTTCGGCGACATGCTCTTGATGTTCGTCGCGGGCACGATGTTCCTGGTGCTGCCAGGATTCTGGCTGGCAAGCCTGACCTGGGTTGGAATTCGGGCGGGACATGCCATTCAGGGGTTGTCGGACGGCAGCAAGAGCGCCGGCCAAGCCGGGGGCAAGGGGGCTGGGGCACTCACGGGAGGCAAGCTGAAGTAGCCCGGAGTCCGTCAGTCGTCGGTGTACAACTCGTGCGACGTATCGTTGTACAGATTGGGATCGTAGCCCGGTGTCTTGCGCAGTTCTGTGAGATCGGTGAAAGGCCACTCGTCCTCGTCAGAGGTATTGGCAGCAGCAGCCCACGCCGCCGCCACGACGCCCAACAACACGAGTGCGAACCAAAAAGCAACGTAGAGCAGCAATCCCACCACAGACAGCTTGACCACCCACACGAGCGCGGTGGCAACGGCCGCCGGCACCCCCTTGGACACCAACCAGTTCGACGCCCGACGTTCGCCGCGCGCGTAGGCGCGCCATCCGCGGCCAAAGGTGCGGCCGAGGCGTTCTGCGGTGCTGATGCGGGTCGTGGTGTTCATGGTCGTCTCCTGCTACAGAGGGATGCCTATTCCAGTTTGGTCCATTTCATTCTGTTTGGGGCTTCAATGTGCTCTCTTGCCGCTTCAGGACGCTTCGTCATCCGGTTCCACCGGCCCGGGATCAGGCTCCACGCCGACGCGATACGTGGCAACGAAGCGCGGCCAGTCCACATGGTCCACCAGGTCGATGTCATCGACAACGCCGACTCTTGCTGCCGCACGCTCGAACAGGGCGATGCTCTTGGCGGGATAGTTGTTGCGCGACGGATAGAGCACCCCGTCGAACAGCGGCTGGCCATCATCGCCGAGCATCGCATGCACCTGGGCGGACACCTGCTGCGTGTGCGTGTAGTCGCGGCTGGCCAACTGTTCCAGGTTCAGGCCGAAGTAACCCGCCATGACACCCTCGGCCGTGAGATCGGCCAAGCGCACGTCGTCCAGGACCCCCACGGCCCGCACGAGCCGGCTCTCGACTTCCTTCAGCGCAATCGAGCGCTTCTCGTCCGCCAGCCACTGGTGCTTGTGAAACACCGACTCCATCAGCGCCGTGGACAGGTCGCGGCCCAGGTAGAGCACGCCGTAGGTCCGCGCCGGGTCGTCGTAGCGATTGGTGCCGCTGCGGCCATAGTACAGCGGGCTGCCCCGATAGACGACGCGGCTCACATGCTGGAGCAGTTCACCCGCATCGATCAAGAACAAGGGCAGTTCGCGGCTCATGGCGGTCTTGCCTCAATGCACCTGGACGCCCAGCACGTTGAACACCGCTTCGGCCACGTCATCGATTGTGCCATGCGTCACCGCATCCACCGGCGAGCGTCCGCCCAAGCCTTCGAGCGGTTCGGATAGTGCGCGGTAGATCGTCCAGTGGTCGATGCCCTCGACCTCTTGAAGCACGGTTTGGGTCAACTGCTGCTTCACCGGGTCGAGCTGCCAGTCGGGCAGCTTCTGGCCGCGCGGCCCCACATTCAGCGCCAGCAGCCGGCGCGCGAGGATGTCCTTGTAGATCTGCTGGCGCGACTTGTCCGCCAGCTTGGCGTACTCGGGGATCGGCAGGTTGTGCGGCTGGTTGAAGGATTCCAGCAACACGGCGCGGCCTCGCTGGACGTCGGTTTCAGTCGGGGTCCAGCGCGTTTCGGTGCGCAGCGCGGCCGCCTTGCGCGCCAGGGCCTGCTCCACCGTTTCGCCTTCGAGGTTGGCTGGCAGTTTTACCGCCTCCACGCGCTCGTGAATGAACGCCTGCAACTCGGCCGCGAAAGCCGGCGCATCCCGGATTTCAACGGTATCCGCGAAACGGCGCACGTCCTCCACGGTGACGCGCGGCAGACGATCGGCAATGAATTCAATGGCGGTGGGCATGGTCATCTCCCAAGCAGGTTTGAGACAGGATTCACTCTAGTCGCCCTTGTCGCATTTGTCAACTTAGTCGCCTGAGCGAGAGCCTACCTGCCGGGGGTAGCGTCCCCGCAGCATAGGCAGGGGCCAGCGCCAGGTCTCCGTCCAATCCATTCGTGCGGGTTCCACATTGACGCTGGAGACGCAACCCAGGCCCGGCTATACCGAAACGGTTAAAGGCCAAAGGGCCGAAACGGCAAGGGAATGGGGTGCAAGGGGAAAGGCCCTACCTCGAAAAGGCGAAAAGGCCTCCCGGCCGGCCCCCCAGAGGACACCCGCATGCTCTCCCTGTTCCAGCGAAAACGGCCCCCGGTCGCTGCCCCGTCGCCAGCGCCCGCCACCGACCTCCCGAAAGGGTTGCTGCGGCCCGAATCGGCCGCATCGCTGCTGGCAACACCGCGCCGGCAGAAGCTGCTGGAACACATCTGGCAGCGCACGTCGCTGTCGCGGCGGCAGTTCGCCACCCTATACCGCACGCCGCTGGAGCACTACGCCGAGTTGGTCCAACAATTCCCCGCATCGGAAAGCCATCACCACGCTTACCCCGGCGGCATGCTGGATCACGGGTTGGAGATCGTCGCCTATGCGCTCAAGCTGCGGCAGTCCCATCTGCTGCCCATTGGCGGCAGTCCCGAAGACCAGGCGGCGCAGTCTGAAGCCTGGACTGCCGCAGTCGCTTATGCCGCGCTGCTGCACGACATCGGCAAGATCGCCGTCGATCTGCACGTCGAACTGTCCGACGGCTCGCTGTGGCACCCCTGGCACGGCCCGCTGCACCAGCCATACCGCTTCCGCTACCGCGACGATCGGGAATATCGGCTCCACAGCGCCGCGACAGGTTTACTCTACCGTCAACTGCTCGACCGTGATGCCCTGGACTGGCTCAGTGGCTATCCCGACCTGTGGGGACCGCTGCTCTACGTCCTGGCCGGCCAGTACGAGCGCGCCGGCGTGCTGGGCGAACTTGTCGTGCAGGCCGACCGGGCTTCGGTGGCCCAGGAACTGGGCGGCGATCCGGCCCGCGCCATGGCTGCACACAAGCATGCGCTGCAGCGCAAGTTGCTCGACGGGCTGCGCTACCTGCTCAAGGAACAGTTGAAGCTGAACCAGCCGGAAGCCTCCGATGGCTGGATCACCGAGGATGCCTTGTGGCTGGTAAGCAAGACGGTCTCGGACAAGCTGCGTGCGCACCTGCTGTCACTAGGCGTCGACGGCATCCCCGCGAGCAACACCGCCGTCTTCAACGTGCTGCAGGATCACGGCATGTTGCAACCGACGCCGGACGGCAAGGCGGTCTGGCGCGCGACCGTGACCAGCACGACTGGCTGGTCCCACTCATTCACCCTGCTGCGTCTCGCTCCCGCGCTGATTTGGGAGTCTGGAGAGCGGCCAGCGCCCTTCGCAGGGGCAGTGGCAATCGACGGGACACCGGCACCCAACAATGCCGATGCCTTGGTGCCCTCGCCGGCAATGACGGCAAAGCCAGCCACCGACGATCAAGAGTCCCTTCCATGGGAGGGCGTCGACGCCGCGACTCCGGTTCACTTGCCTGCCGCACAAGCCGCACCCGATGTCATGGAGGACCTGCTGGCGATGGTAGGAATCGGCGATTTGCTTGTTCCCCAACAGGATGCGGAAGCCGTCTCGGGCGACGCACCCGCCGCTGGCCCTCAAACGCCACCGCCAACCTCGATGGTGCCCGTGCCGTCATCAGCGCCGGTGCCCACGTCCTCGTCGGCGCAGCCATCGGGCGAGCACTTCATGGCGTGGCTGAAACAAGGTATCGCTACCCGCCGGCTGGTCATCAACGACGCGAAGGCGCTCGTGCATACGGTGGGCGACACGGCCTACCTGGTCAGCCCCGGGGTATTCCAACGCTACGCACAAGAACACCCCCAGGTCGGGACTCTCGCCAAGCAGGAGAACCAGCAGGATTGGCAATGGGTACAAAAGCGCTTCGAGCGCCTGCAACTGCATCGCAAAAAGCCCAGGGGCCTGAACATCTGGACGTGCGATGTCACAGGCCCCAGGAAGTCCCGCCGCCTGTATGGCTATCTATTGCACGATGTTCGGCTCCTGTTCGCAGAGCCACCACCGAACAATCCTTACTTGTCACTTCTCGCGTAACCGGCGGCTCAAGAGCCGTCCAAAAATGCGACGCGGCGGACCAATCCGCAACGGCGCGAATCAGAACGTCGATATCGCTTGACCTCAAGTTTTGAGGCTTTGTAATGCCGCCGAGGTCGGTTTGCGCGCGCGTTCTGCGACGAGACGAGAAGCCGACAACCAACGGGATTCGATCTCTGCCGCATCTGTCGCTCATGGTCTTGCGCTGCCAAGAAAGCAGCGTCAGGGGACAGCGTGCAGCGCGATCGCGCTCGCTTCATTCGCTTTACGACCTGACCACGGAACCTGTTCAGATGACGACTTCCAGCTCCGACCCTCGCGGCGTGCGCCTGCTTTGGATACTGATCTCCCTCAGCGCGATGGCGCTCGCAGGTTGTAAAGAGAACGCCGGAGCTGGCGCCGGAGGCCATCCACCGCCGCCGCAAGTCAGCGTCGCGCAGGTCGAGATCAAGCCCATCACGTAATGGGACGAATACAACGGACGCATCGAAGCCATCGAGAGCGTCGAGCTGCGCCCACGGGTGTCTGGCTACGTCGAGCGGGTCGCCTATCGCGAAGGAGACGAGGTCAAGAAGGGCGATGTGCTCTTCATGATCGATGCCCGAAGCTACCGCGCGGAACTGGCCCGGGCCCAGGCGCAATTGACCCGGGCGCGCAGCGAAGCCGGCCGCAGCAGAAGCGAGGCGCAACGTGCCAAGGTGCTGGTCGAGCAGCAGGCTGTCTCCACCGAGGCCTGGGAGCAGCGCCGCGCCGCTGACGAGTCCGCGCAGGCTGAGGTGCAGGCCGCGCAGGCTGCGGTGGAGACGGCGCAGTTGAACCTGGAGAGGACCCAAGTGCGCTCGCCCATCAACGGGCGCGCCAGCCGTGCCCGCTTTACCGCAGGCAACCTGGTGGCCGCCAGCGATGCAGCCAGTGTGCTAACCACCATCGTGTTCCAGGACAGGGTCTATACCTACTTTGAGGCCGATGAGAAGGCGTTCCTGCGCTACTCGCGCATGGCGCGCAAGGGAGAGCGCCCCAGCGAGCGAGGCGGCCAGCTGCCGGTCCAGATCGCCCTGGCGGACAAGGCGGACTTCTCTCACATCGGCACGGTGGACTTCCTCGACAACCAGGTGGACCGGGGCAGCGGCACGATCGCCGTGCGCGCGGTGCTGGACAACAAGGATCGCGTTTTCACGCCGGGCCTCTATACCCGCGTGCGACTGGTCGGCAGCGGCGAATTCTCGGCCGTGTTGATCGACGACAAGGCGGTGCTGACCGACCACGACCGTAACTACGTCTACATCGTAGACAAGGATGGACTGGCGCAGCGACGTGATGTGAAACTGGGTGGCAGTTCCCATTGGCTGCGCATCGTGCGAGGGGGGCTGGCGGCGGGCGACCGCGTGATCGTCAACGGCGCGCAGAAGGTGTTCTTGCCGGGCATGCCTGTGCAGGCCACGGCGGTGCCCATGGTGGCTGCTGCGGCGCCCGCGTCCGCCACCAAATGAAGCACCACGCCGGAGCGCGCCACCGATCGGACGTATCACACAACGAGCGGCGCGGCGCGCTTCCCCCTGGACTCCTTTCAAGGTATTAGCCCATGGACCTCTCCAAGTTCTTCATGGACAGGCCGATCTTCGCGGCTGTGCTGTCGATCGTCATCTTCGTCTCGGGCCTGCTCGCGATCCCGGCGCTGCCGATCAGCGAATATCCCAAGGTCGTGGTGCGCGCCGTGTATCCGGGCGCCAACCCCAAGGTGATTGCCGAGACCGTGGCGACACCCCTGGAGGAGCAGATCAACGGCGTCGAAGGCATGATGTACATCAAGTCTGTCGCCGGCTCCGACGGCGTGCTGGTGACCACGGTCACCTTCCGTTCTGGCATCAACGCCGATGACGCGACGGTGCGGGTACAAAACCGCGTCGCCCAGGCTCAGGCCCGGCTGCCCGCGATGTGGTGCGCCAGGGCATCACCGTCCAAAAGCAGTCCCCCGCCTTCCTGATGGTGGTGCACCTGACATCGCCCGATAAGCAGTACGACACGCTGTACCTTCGCAACTACGCCCGGCTGCACGTCAAGGACAGTTGCACATCGAGCCGCGCAAGACCGACAACGAGTAGTCCTGTCCCAAGCAGTCGGGCGTCCCGGCGTGCCGCCGTCGCGCTGTCGTGCTGCGCATTGAGCCTCGCTGCGCGAGTCTCGCCCCTGTCGGGCTTCCATCGCTGGCGCCTCCGGCCCGGCTCGCTGATCCGTGCCTGCGCGCTCCGCTTGCCGAAAACCGGCGTGCGTGGGTGGCGTGAGGGGGCGGTCTTGCTGTGTCCCTTCGCCGACGACCACGCCGCGCAGGAAGCCACGTTCTATGGTGCGCCGGAATGGCAGCGCAGCCCGTCCAAGCTGCGCGAGCGCCTGACCGAGCGCGAAATCGACGCCGCGCACGCGCTGGTGCGCTTCGTCGGGCTGGACGCCTACCGGCAGGCAGGCGGCGGCATCCGCCGCGACCTGTTCGCGGAAGGCGATGCCGGAACCTACCTCACCGATACCGCAGTGCTGGAAACGCTCGTGCGCGACAAGCTGGCAACGCTGGCCGAGGACGTGCGCGCCGAGGGCTGGGCATGGGTGGAGGCCGTGCCGCATCTGGCCTACGAGGAACGGCAGGCGTTCCAGAACGCCCCGCGCCACCGCCGCGAGCCGACCACCCGCGAGGCCCGCCGCATCGCCTCGCTGGAAACCCGCCTCGAAAAGATCGACGCCGAACTGGAAGAAGCCTGCGACGCCGAGGACGAGGCCAAGGCCGAGAAGCTGGAACAGCGGCGCGATCAGGTGGTCGGAGAACTGCAAGACGCGGAGAATGCCTTGCAAGGCTACGCCCCCGAAGTGCGCGAGGTGGCCGGTGCCATCGTCACCATCGACCGCAACGGCGAGGCTGTTATTCATCGCGGCCTGCTGCGCGAAGCCGAGGCCAAGGCGCTGCGCACGCTGGAAAAGCTGCGGCGCGGCTTCGGCAGCACCGAAGGCGAAGCCGCCAACGAGGAGCACGAGGACGCCGACGACCCGCCCAAGGCCGCGAGCCTGTCCGACCAGCTGGCGCAGCGGTTGAGCGCCCACCGCACGGCGGCGCTGCAAATCGAAGTGGCCCGGCATCCGCACGTCGCGCTGGCCGCGCTGGTGCATGGCATGGTGCAGAAGGTTTTGCAGGACAGCTACCACGGCCACGACCTGCCGCTGGGCGTGAGCCTGAAAGTGCAAGACCGGCTGGAAGGCATGGCCCCGGACTGGCCGGAGTCGCCCGCCGCTGTGGCGCTGCGCGAACTGCAACAGGTAGCCGGGGAAGCCTTGCCGGAGGACAGCGCCGAACTGTTCGCCGCGCTGCTGGCGAAGTCGCAAGACGAACTGGTGCGGCTGCTGGCCGTGTGCGTGGCTTCCACGGTGGACGTGGTGACGCCCCGTGCCACGCCGCACCAGCCCGGCGCAGAACTGGCGCAGGCCGTGGGCCTCGACATGGCCGCATGGTGGAAGCCGACCGCAGAAGGCTACTTCAAGCACGTTTCCAAGGCCGTGATTCTGGATGCCGTGGGCGCGTTTGCACCGGAATTCGTCACCCGGCTGGCGAAGCTCAAGAAGGCCGACATTGCCAGCGAGGCCGAGCGGCTGGCCGATGGCACCGGCTGGATGCCCGCCATCTTCAAGGCCGAAGGCCCGCAGGAGGCCGCGCAGGAAGAAGGCCCGGAGCAGGACGCCCCGGAGGATACCGAGGCAATGGCGGATGAACCCGCCGAGGCACTGGCCGCTTGACCCGCGCCGAAGGCAAGCGCCCCGGCCTCGACCGGGGCGCTTCGCTTTGTGTGGTGGCGCATCGAGACGAAGGAATAACCGCGATCAGCACCGCGCCCAGGCCGTTCCGCCCTGGGCGCGGTGGACGCGAAATCCGGGTGCGACAGTGGCCGCGCCCGGTGTTCAAGGCCAATAGCCGAATTAAAACGCCGCCGCCTTCGCGCTGGCTCAGGCGGCGGCGTTGAAGGCATCGCTGTAGTGCGCGATGCCTTCCGGCACTGTCCCATGCAGGGCCAGCGCCATGAAATAGCCGGGCGGCACGCCCGGCAGTTGCAAGCCCGCATGGGCCTGGAAGCCAAAGCGCGTGTAGTACGTTGGATCTCCCAGCAGCACGCAGCCTGCGGCCTGCATAGCCCGCAGTTCAGACAGCGCCTGTTCCATCAGGCGCGAACCGATGCCTCGCCCCTGCCTTGGCGGCAGGACGGAGATCGGCCCCAACCCATACCAGCCCTCGGTCTTTCGCCTGTGCTCATGGGTGATCGTTACTGGCGACAGCGCGACGTGACCGACGACGCGCCCATGTTCTTCGGCCACGATGGAAAGCGTCAGTTCGTTGGCGGCACGCAAGGCGCGCACGATGAATTGCTCGGTGTGGCTGGTGTGTGGTGCATCAGCGAAGGCGGCGGTCGTGACCGCTTCGATGGCGGCAATGTCGTCGGCGGTTTCGTGTCGGAGCTGGATGGTCAGGGTGTGCCACATGAGATTCAGACGCCCATCGCCATGACCCAGCCCACCAGCCCGGCTAACAGCACCACGAGCGCCGGCGGCACGCGCCCCACCGTCAGCAGTCCGAACGAGAGCAGCGCCAGCCCAAAATCCGCCTTGCTGTGGATGGCACTCGTCCATACCGGGTCATAGAGGGCGGACACCAGAATACCGACCACGCCGGCGTTGATGCCGGCCATGGCCGTCTGGATGCCCGCGCGGTGGCGCAGCCCTTCCCAGAACGGCAGTGCACCGACCAGCATGAAAAAAGCGGGGAGGAAGATCGTGCCCAGGAGTGCCAGCCCGCCGATCCAGCCATGCAGCGGTCCGTGGGCGACCGCGCCGAGGTAGGCCGAGAAAGTGAACAGCGGCCCCGGCACGGCCTGCGCCGCACCGTAGCCGGCCAGGAAGTCGGCATTGCTCACGACGCCGCTGGGCACCACCGAGGCCTGCAGCAGCGGCAGCACAACGTGTCCACCGCCGAAGACCAGTGCACCGGAGCGGTACACCCCTTCCAGCAGGGCTATCGTGGACGAGTCCGTGGCTGCCGCCCACAGGGGCAGCCCGACGAGCGGTGCGGCAAACAGCAGCAGCGCCACGATGCCCAGCTTGCGCGAGACGGGGTAGCTGTGGGCGTGGCCGCCGCCGGGTTGCGCGATCTTCAATGTCCACCAGCCCAGCAGCCCTGCCACCGCGATGGCGGCAAGCTGTCCCGCGGCCGAGGGCAGGACCATGGTCAGCAGCGCCGCCAGAATGGCCAGCGCGGCGCGCGGCCGGTCCGGGCACAACGACTTGGCCATCCCCCAGACCGCTTGCGCCACGATGGCCACGGCGACGACCTTGAGCCCGTGCACCCAGCCGGACTGGGCCAGCCCCTGGTACTCGGCGATGCCAAAGGCGAACAGGATCAGCGCAATCGCCGATGGCAAGGTGAATCCGGCCCAGGCCGCCAGCAGCCCCAGCCAGCCCGCGCGGCCCAACCCCAGCGCCATACCGACCTGGCTGCTGGCCGGCCCCGGCAGGAACTGGCACAGGGCGACCAGATCGGAGTAGCTGCGGTCATCCAGCCAGCGGCGACGCTCGACGAACTCCGAGCGGAAATAGCCCAGATGCGCGATCGGCCCGCCGAAGGAGGTCAGCCCCAGCTTGAGGAAGGCGCCGAAGACTTCGACGGGTGAGCCGCGCGCGGCAGCGGCCTCATGCTGCAAGGTGTTGGTGGAATCTGTCATTTGTGCATCGCCTCCCCGGTGAACTCCCGGATGCGGTCCTTGGCCAGCGCCAAGCCTTCCTTGCCCTTGGGCGTGATCGTGTAGAGCTTGCGCACGGTGCGCCCTTCACGCTCCTGGCGGGAGACGAGGTAGCCGTCGCGCTCCATCTTGTGCAGCATCGGGTACAGCGTTCCGGGGGAGAGGCGGTAGCCGTGGTGGGCCAGCTCGTCGATCATCCATTGCCCGTAGATCTCCTGCTCGGCTGCGTGGTGCAGCACATGCAGGCGGATCAGCCCCGACAGCAGGTCGTGGTGCTCCATGGCACGTGGAGTAGGTTTCTCTTTCATATCGAATATCGATAACGAAATTCGATAATACCAGCCTCACTTCAGATTGCCTGCCGCTTGTGCGGGAGGTCTCAGACCCTGCGACCCTCCGCATCCACCACGGCTTCGCCGTCTTCCTTGCGGAACGCGCCGCGCTGCGGCTGCGGCAGGATGTCCAGCACGGCCTCTGAGGGCCGGCACAGGCGCGTGCCCAGCGGGGTCACCACGATGGGCCGGTTGATGAGGATGGGGTGCTGGAGCATGAAGCCAATCAACTGCTCGTCACCCCACTTCGGGTCATCGAGGCCCAATTCCGCATAGGGCGTACCCTTCTCACGCAGCACGGCGCGCATTGGCGCGCCCATGTCCGTGATCAGGCGTTGCAGCGTTTCGCGGTCAGGCGGTGTCTTCAGGTATTCGATAACGTTCGGCTCTTCGCCGCTGTTGCGGATCAGAGCCAGCACGTTGCGCGACGTGCCGCAGGTGGGGTTGTGGTAAATGGTGATGTTGCTCATGAGTCGTGTCTTGGTTATCCGCGGGCAGGGTTCGGGCCGCACTCATACCAGCCCTTGCTTTGGTTGACGATCCGAACGACCAGTAGCATGACTGGCACCTCGATCAGCACGCCGACCACGGTGGCCAGCGCGGCGCCGGACTGGAAGCCGAACAGGCTGATGGCGGCGGCTACGGCAAGCTCGAAGAAGTTGCTGGCGCCGATCAGCGCCGAAGGACAAGCGATGCTGTGCTGCTCGCCCGCCTTGCGGTTGAGCCAGTAGGCCAGGCCGGAGTTGAAGAACACCTGGATCAGGATCGGAACGGCCAGCATGGCGATGACCAGTGGCTGGCGGATGATGGCCTCGCCCTGGAAGGCGAACAGCAGCACCAGCGTGAGCAGCAGCGCCGCGATGGACAGCGGCCCGATGCGCTCCAGCGCCCGGTCGAAGGCGGCTTGGCCCTTGCTCAGCAGGGCGCGGCGCCAGAACTGGGCCAGGATGACGGGAATCACGATGTACAGGCCGACCGATACCAGCAGCGTGGCCCACGGCACCGTGATGGACGATAGGCCCAGCAGCAGGCCGACGATGGGCGCGAAGGCGAACACCATGATGGTGTCGTTCAGCGCGACCTGCGACAGCGTGAACACAGGATCGCCCCCGGTCAGCCGGCTCCAGACGAACACCATGGCTGTGCAAGGTGCGGCGGCCAGCAAGATCAGGCCCGCGACATAGCTGTCGAGCTGGTCGGCGGGGAGCCACTGCGCGAAGACCTGGCGGATGAAGATCCACGCCAGCAACGCCATCGAGAATGGTTTGACGGCCCAGTTGATGAACAGCGTCACGCCGATGCCGCGCCAGTGCTGCTTGACCTGGCCGAGAGCGCCGAAGTCCACCTTGAGCAGCATGGGAATGATCATCACCCAGATCAGCAGGCCCACGGGCAGGTTGACCTGAGCCACTTCCGTGCGGCCGATGGCCTGGAACACGCCCGGCGCGAACTGGCCGAGCGCGATACCGGCGACGATGCACAGCAGCACCCACACGCTCAGGTAGCGCTCGAAGACGCTCATGGTGGGGGCGGCCGGCACGCGGCCGGCCGTTTGGGTTCCAACACTCATCGCGCCAACCTCACTTCGTACCAATGCTGCGCAGCTCGTGCTGCAGCGACATGGCATCCAGGCGCTGAATCGGCAGCGACAGGAACAATTCGATGCGTCGGCGCAGCGTCAGCGCCGCATCCGTGAACGCCTTGCGCTTCTGCTCGTCGGTGCCTTCAACGGCTGCAGGATCAGGCACACCCCAATGCGCCGACATCGGGCGCCCCGGCCACACGGGGCAGACCTCGCCGGCGGCGTTGTCGCAGACCGTGAAGATGAAATCCAGCTCCGGCGCACCGGGCGCCGCGAACTCGTCCCAGTTCTTGCTGCGGTAGCCGGCGGTCGGCATGTGCAGCCGCTCCAGCGTGGCGAGCGCCAGTGGGTGGACTTCGCCCTTGGGGTGGCTGCCCGCCGAGTAGGCGCGAAAGCGCCCCTGGCCCAATTCATTGAGGATGCCTTCGGCCAGGATGGAGCGGGCCGAGTTACCCGTGCAGATGAACAGGGCGTTGTAGGTCTTGTCGGTGGTCATGGGTATCTCACATCAGCAGCAGGAGGAAGCCGGCTTCACCGCAACGCCCACCGGCTTGCCGCGCACCGGGGTACAGCACGCTGCGGCGGAAGTCGCTGCAGGCGCCGCTTCGTTAAAGACCGGAATGTTGCCCAGCGTGTGGAAGTGCTCCCAGGCCACGCCCTGCGGATCGGTGATCCAGTGCTTCTCGCTGCGCGCGTAGCAGCAGGTCGTGGTGCCCTCGTCCAGCAGCGTCATGTCGGCCGCCTCGGCGCGGGCCTTCAGCACCGCCAATTCCTCGGCATCGTCGGTCTGGATACCCAGGTGGTCGATGCCCGGCTTGTTGCCACGTGTGGAGATGGCGAAGTTGACCGGCGGGTCTTCGAGCATCCATTTGGCGTAGTCGCCTTCGACGCGCGCGGGCTGCGCGGCGAACAGTTGGGAATAGAAGCCGATGCTGCGGTTCAGGTCATCGACGTGCAGGTGGACGTGAAAGCGCTTCATGGGGGTGATCCTTTCAGCAGGAAGTACAGGCAGAGGAGGATTCGGTGACCTCGCACGCGCCGCCCTGGCAGCAGTGCTCGGTCAGATAGCCGAGCAGCCCATTCATCTGGGTGAAGTCGGCGCGGTAGATCAGGTTGCGGCCCTGCTGCTCGATGGTGACCAGGCCGGCATGGGCCAGTTCTTTCAGGTGGAAGGACAGGGAGTTGCGGGCCACGTCGAGCTGGTCGGCGAGGACGCTGGGTGTCAGCCCTTCGGGGCCGGCGACCACCAGGGCGCGGAACACGCGCAGCCGCTGGGTATGGGCCAGGGCGCCGAGGGCGGAAATGGCTTGGGTCTCGTTCATGATTCGATAATACAACATTTATTGAATCATTGGCAAAACGCTTCAATTGAATGGAGCCTGCGCGCTTGCGAGGCTTGACTTTCAAGACAGTTGCTCACGCCTTCGCGCCTGCGGCGCTGCGCGCTTCGCTTGCCTCCAGGGGAAAGCCCTGCGGGCTATCCCCGCCGCGCGATGCTTGGCGCCCCTCGATGCCGCCGAACCGGCTGCGCCGGATCGGCCCGGCCAGCGCCCCGCCGCGATGGACGGGACGCTGGCGAACACGCTGGCGCTTGCTGCGGCAGGTTGTGCAGGTGCGTGCCGTCCTCAACGCGGTTCAGGGACAACCCGCCCGGCATCGCTATGGAGCTTCCACGCCACGCCTCAAGACCGGCGCTGCAAGGCATGGCGGGGCGTTCTCGCCTGTCGTTGTGGGGTTGACCTGGCCCGCGTCAGCGGGCGAGTCGGAGAAGCCTTCGGGCGGGGTGCAGTGGTCAAGTTTTAGTGGACACCTGCATAGGTAGTTTTGGCGGTTGGCTGCGTTCATATGCAGCCGGCGCCTGATAGCAGTACCTTGATCTTGATCAATAAGACTCTCTGTACCCAGCTACGGGTACATATACCCGCGCAACGAACCAGCAGACCAACTTCCAACTCACCTCAGGGGCTCAGCGCACACAGCCAGGTCTGCGCGCGATCGAGGCGCCGAGCAGGCAGACGTTCGGCACTGACCGCTGAGGCTATCGACGATCGGTGACCGGATCACGACCGAGCAAAGGCCCCCGCGCGCGGTGTGGACGTAGCGATGGGATACACAAGCGCATGATGTCGGCGCCTGCCGCTAGGACTGGGCACGTGGCAGTCACGGAGAAAAAATGTCCCGCTCGCGTAGCAACGTGGCCGGCCGGGTAGATCCCAGAATCAGGCAAAGAGATACGCCAGTTGGCTGGACGGACCGCAGCGCCCTCGGACTACTGCCGCAGATGGGGCAATACCAAGTCAAACCTGGTGACAAGCTCACTGGAGGTCACGGCAACGGAGCCACCATGTGCCTCCGCAATCGATTTCACGATGGCAAGGCCAAGACCGGCGCCCGCCGTATTTCGTTGCCGTGCCGGATCAACTCGGTAGAAGCGGTTGAAGAGCTTTGGTAGATCGCGCTCAGGAATTCTCTCACCGGGATTGACCACACTGATCGTTGTCCACTGCTCGTCCTGCGAAAGCAAGACCGTGATGCTCTTGCCGCGAGGCGTGTGTCGAATTGCATTCGAGAGAAGATTGTTCAGCGCCCGGGTGAGCATTTCCCGATCCGCCGCTATGCTGCCGATCGCCCCTTTAACACCAAGCGTAATGCCGCTATCTTCTGCCAGCGCCTCGAAATAGTCGAACAGACTCCGCACCAATTCGGACAGATCAATGGTAGACAGACGCAAGTTGCGGGGATCATTTTCCGTTTGGGCAAGAAACAGCATGTCACCAATCATGCGTCCCATCCGATCAAACTCTTCCAAATTTGAATAGAGGATTTCTCTGTATTCCTCGTTGCTGCGCGGCTGGCCAAGCGCCACGTGAGTCTGCGTGACCAGGTTGGTGACGGGCGTGCGCAACTCGTGCGCGATGTCTGCGGAAAAGTGTGATAGCCGGGTGAAGCCTTCCTCGATTCTCGCCAACATATCGTTGAAGGCGAATACCAGTTCCGCCAGTTCGATCGGCACATCCCGAGGATCCAGCCTCACATCCAGCTTTGAAGAGCGAATCGCCCGAATCTCTTCATTGACCTTGCGAATCGGCAGGTGGCCCCACTGCACCGCCAGCCAAGCCACACCGAGCGCCAGGCACATGACCAAGCCGGTTGCCCACCAGAGCATGCGCTTGAACTCCGCCAGGAAGTCGAGATGAAAGCCGATGTCCATGGCAGCGACGATGCGGTAGCCGGGCGCCGCTGAATCGTCAGCAGGCAGTTGCAGCACCACACCTCGATATGACCTCTGATCCTCCTGCCACACGATCAAATCGTCAGCGGTGATGCGGTTGACCAACTTTTTGCTACTGGCAAGTTTAGACAGGTCAGGACCGGGCGTGGCATAGATGCTATTGCCAGCCCCATCGTAGACGCCGTACGTCATCCCATGATGTCCTGCGACTGCGTTGGCCAAGTGTTGCTTCAGTTCGTCGCTTGCGATGTCACTTGCAAGCTGGTGCAAGGGCTGAGCCAAAGCGGTTGTCACTGCCTCCAGTTCGTGGGCATCCTGTTGAGCAAAGTGGTGCTCCAACGACCGGAGAATGACCCAATTGAACACAAGAAACACCAAGGTCGTGGCGATACCAACGAGGGCCGTGACCCTCAATGCAAGCGACGCTGGACGGCTTTGCCGCGGCTTATGGCGCAGGGGCATCATCGGGCGCATCGAGCGTGTATCCCATTCCACGCACGGTGTGGATGAGCTTCGGATTGAACGCATCGTCTATCTTCGCGCGTAGACGGCGGATGGCTACATCGATGACGTTGCTGTCGCTGTCGAAATTCATGTCCCATACCTGCGACGCGATCAGAGACCGTGGAAGGACCTCCCCCTGGCGACGGGCCAGGAGCTCAAGCAACGCGAACTCCTTGCTGGTGAGATTGATGCGTTGGCCAGCGCGCGTTGCGCGCCGGCGCGCCAAGTCCAGCACCAAATCGGCAACCTGGATGCGATCAGGCTGGCTCGGAGCGCTTCCGCGTCGCAGCAGCGTCCGCACCCGCGCCAGCAACTCAGAGAACGCGAATGGCTTGACGAGGTAGTCGTCCGCTCCCAGTTCCAATCCCTTGACACGGTCGTCTACACCGCCACGCGCCGTCAGAAAGAGCACAGGGACCTGTTTACCGGCATCTCGAAGGGCACGCACGATGCGCCAGCCATCGACATCCGGCAGCATGACATCCAAGACCACCAGATCGTATGTCTCGCCCATGGCCAGGTGGTGTCCGTCCAATCCGTTGCGCGCCAGATCCACGACGAATCCCGCCTCCATGAGACCTTGGCGGACGTAATCCGCCGTCTTGTTCTCGTCTTCAACGACCAGCAGTTTCATCGCATGTCCCATGAAATCGCTACGGCGCGGAAAAATAGCCGCTCACGATGTACGCATTCATCCACTTTCAATCAGCAATTTACTGGTTGCCAGCTTCCACGAACATGACACGAACATTACATGAATGTAATTCAGGGGTCATTCGATGGAAAGTGCCCAACCCATAGCATGACCTGCATTGCGTCGAACTGTGCCGCTCAGGATGGGGTGGCGTTTAGAACGACTTCCGAGTCATCTATGGAGGATTTCAGGCCATGCCGCCTCGTTCACCCTTTTTTATCGTGCCCACACAGGGCCTTTCTCGTCGGCGTTTCGTCCAAGGGTTAGCCGCCGGCGGCGTTCTCGCTGGGCTGTCCACGCCGGCGTTCAAGGCATTTGCCCAGCAAGGCTCCGCGACGCGCGGTGCCGCCCCTGTGCTGAAGGGCACCGAGTTCGACTTGGTGATCGCCGAATCGCCCGTGAACTTCACGGGCAAGCCAGGCGTGGCTACGACCATCAACGGCTCGCTGCCGGCACCGACATTGCGTTGGCGCGAGGGTGACACCGTCACAATCCGTGTAACCAACAAGCTGCGTGAAGCCACATCCATTCACTGGCACGGGATCATCCTGCCGTATCAGATGGATGGCGTGCCGGGCATCAGCTTCAATGGCATCGCTCCCGGCGAGACCTTCACGTACCGCTTCAAGGTTCAGCAGAGCGGCTCCTACTGGTACCACTCGCACTCCGGCTTCCAGGAACTCACGGGCATGTACGGGGCGATCATCATCGACCCCGCTGGCGCCGAGACCATCCACGCCGACCGTGACCACGTGCTGCTGTTCTCGGATTGGACCGACGAAGACCCGATGCGGGTGTTCACCAAGCTCAAGTCCCAAAGCGACTATTACAACTACAACCAACCTACCGTCTTCGACTTCTTCCGGGACGCCTCGCGCGAAGGCACGGCCGCTGCGATCGACAAGCGCAAGATGTGGAACGAGATGCGGATGAATCCGACGGATCTCGCAGATCTGTCTGCCGCCACGCTGACCTATCTGGCCAACGGCGTCACCCCCGCCGGCAATTGGACGGCGCTGTTCCGACCGGGTGAGCGCGTGCGGCTGCGCATGGTCAACGGTGCGGGCAACACCTTCTACGACGTACGCATTCCAGGACTGAAACTCACGGTGGTGCACGTCGATGGTGTTGACGTGGAGCCGGTGACCGTCGATGAGTTCCGATTCGGTCCTGGCGAAACCGTCGACGTGATCGTCCAGCCACGGGATGACGCTTACACGATCTTCGCCCAGGCGATGGACCGGACAGGCTACGCGCGTGCCACGCTGGCCGTGCGTGAAGGTCTTCAAGCTCCCGTGCCTGCCCTCGATCCGGTCGAATGGCTGACCATGAACGACATGATGGGCGGCATGATGGGGGGCATGGACCATTGACCTGCCCCCCGTTTTCCGGGCCAACCTGATCTTAGTAGAGTCCGTCTCACAAGAGGACGGACATGAAGAAGCGATACACCGAAGAGCAGATCATCGGCTTCCTGAAGCAGGCGGCCGCCGGCACGCCGGTCAAGGAGCTTTGCCGCAAGCACGGCTTCAGTGACGCGTCGTTCTACCTGTGGCGGCGCAAGTTCGGCGGCATGGATGTGCCCGACGCCAAGCGCCTGAAGGCACTGGAAGCGGAGAACGCGCGGCTCAAAAAGCTGTTGGCCGAGTCGATGTTGGACAACGAAGCGCTGAGGATCGTGGCGCGGGGAAAATACTGAGCCCGCCGACGCGACGGGCTGCCGTCGCGGACGTGCGGGCGAAGCTGGGCCTGTCGGAGCGGCGGGCCTGCCGGGCACTGGGCTTGTCACGCAGCGTGTTGCACTACCAGCCGCGCATGGCGAACGCGCCGTTGCAGGCCAGGCTCGTTGCGTTGGCGGGCGAACGTCGCCGGTTCGGCTACCGACGGCTGCACATCCTGCTGGAACGGGAGGGCTGGATCGCCAACCACAAGCGAATCTACCGGCTGTACCGCAACGCTGGCCTGGCGGTGCGCAAGCGCCGCAAGCGCGATCGCGTGGCCGTCGAGCGCCGTCCGCTGCAGCTGCCGTCGGGGCCCAACCACACCTGGTCGATGGACTTCGTCTTCGACGCCCTGGCCAACGGGCGCCCGATCAAGTGCCTGACGGTGGTGGACGATTGCACCAAGGAAGCGGTGGAAATCGCCGTCGGCCGGAGGATAAATGGCCAGAACGTGGCCGACATCCTGGATGCGGTATGCCGTTTCCGCGGCTACCCCGCGGCGATCAGGACCGACCAGGGACCCGAGTTTACCGGCCGGGCGCTGGACCAGTGGGCGACCGCCAACGGCGTGACGCTTGTGCTGACCCAGCCAGGGAAACCCACGCAGAACGCCTATGTGGAGAGCTTCAACGGCAAGTTCCGGGACGAATGCTTGAACGAAAACTGGTTTATCTCGCTCGAGCACGCACGGGCGGTAATCGCCATCTGGCGCAAGGACTACAACGAGGTGCGTCCGCACAGCTCACTGCCCAAATGCACGCCTGCCGAGTTCGCCGCCGCGCTGCGCAACGAAGGTGCCTTGACTGGTTCGACCGCTGATCGAAACCTGACCCACCGGAGCGGTATGCTCCCCAACCTGGACTCTACTAAGTAGCTAGTGGCCCTGAGAAAGGGGGCAGGTCACGGAATCTGCACGCGCCCAATAGCCGATGGCCCCTACGAGGTCATTACGCACCTGCAGCGACTCTCGGGACAGACGAATCTTGTAGCTGATCGATTTGAGCTTAGAGCCTTGCGAGTTGCCGAGGCGCGTAAAGCATGACAACCACGTGCGGTGCCCGCCCTTGCCGGTGGATTTGCAGCGGGTGCCGGTTCGGGCCAAGGCGCCGTCCAGACGCATCAATTCATCCTGGAAACTGACCTTGATCAATTCAACTCCCTACAACTTCCAATAGTATGTCCGCATGATCGGCTTAAGGCGCCTTCTCGCAAGATGGAGCCGCTGGATTACCAGCGGCCTAGTCGTAACCTTGCTTTTCTCGCAGGTTGCGATGGCGATGTACGTCTGTCCCAAGCCAGACCCGAGGGCATCTGTGGAAACCACGCAAATGCGTGCCACGATCTCGATGCAGCAGGCTGACAAGTTGCCAATGTCGGATTGCACCGGCATGCCTGATTCCATGGACAGCGAAGCGCCACAGTTGTGCCACGCTCATTGCAGTGGCGATCGGGAGTCGGCGCTTTCATGGCAGGGGCTGGACATTCAGTTTCTCGCGGCGCACGTGATGTGGCTCGCCAACTCGCTGCCCGGGTTGGTTCTCGACCGGGTAGCCCTCAGAGCGTGTTCAAAGTCTTTTGAGCAAGAGCACCAAGAATGCCAAGTGGACGAACTGCAGGCTGGTGTTGAGCCATCGCTCGCAGTTCTTCCACAGCCTCCTGTTCTTGTCCAGCCAGGCAAAGCTGCGTTCCACGACCCAGCGCTTGGGCATCACTTTGAAAGTGTGAAGCTCGCTTCTCTTGGCGATCTGCACCGTCACATGCCCTCCCAGAATCTGCTGCACGCCTTGCGCGAACGGCCGACCGATGTAGCCTGCATCGCACAGCAGGCTTTGTAGCCGGCTCAACCGGGGCTTGCAGCGCTGTAGCGCCTGCAGTGCGCCTTTGCGGTCCGTCACCTCGGCCGTGGTCACCGCTATCGCATGCGGCAATCCCTGGGTGTCCACCGCGATGTGGCGCTTGATGCCCGAGACCTTCTTGCCTGCGTCATAGCCCTTCAAGCCCGCCGTGTCCGTGTTCTTCACGCTCTGCGCGTCCACGATCAAGAGCGTGCTGCAGGCGTTGCGCCCCAGTTTCTCGCGGGCCGCGCCAACCTGATTTTTTTAATGCCTGCTCCAGCAGGCTGCCACCCTCGCGTGGCTCGCTCCAGATGGCAAAGTACGAGTGCACGGTGCGCCATTTGGGAAAGTCGCTGGGCAGTGCCCGCCACTGACAGCCCGTGCGCAGCAGGTACAGCACGGCGCAGAACACCTCGTACAGCTCCACTTTGCGTGGGGCAGTCTTTCTGCGCGCACTCTCCAGCAATGGCCGGATCACCTCGAACTGCTCGCGCTTGATGTCGCTGGGGTAGCCTTTTCTCACCCAGCGAGCTTCTCACATCAAGAGGGCGAGACTTTGAACACGTTCTCAGGCGGCACGTTACCTACATTCCTCCCAATCCCCGCGCGGGCTTTCCGCCGATCTACCTCACGTTCCAAGTCCTGCGGAATTGATTTATGTGTCCGTGCTCGCCGCGCACCGATGCGGCAGACCACGTGATTTCGTGAATACCAATTCCGAGGACAACCATGTTTACTCCCTTTTTTGGCGCCCCCGAGGGGCGCCCGTCGGCGTACGGCCGAGGCACAACGCCGGCCTCGATGCGAGTGCATCGTCTGAAAGCTATCAGCATCGCGTTGGCGGGCAGTGCGCTTGTCTCGCCTGTAGCCTACGCCCTCGATTTTGCTGAGGCACGCCTTATCGCGGAGCAGCAGAGCCCACGCATAAGCGCGCAGCAGTTGCAGGTTAACGTCGCCGAATCCGTGCAGAAGGCAGCAGGCTCGCTGCCCGACCCCAAGCTCTCGCTCGGCATCGAAAACTACCCCATCAGCGGCATGGATCGCTGGAGCATGACGCGCGAATCCATGACGATGCAGCGCTTGGCGCTCATGCAGGAAGTGCCCAACAGGGCCAAGCGCGACGCCCAGGTCGCCAGCGCGCAGGCGCGTGTGGATCGAGAACGCGCGGCGCTGGTTTTGCAGCGATTGCAGATCCGCCAGGAACTCAGCCTGGCGTGGATCGCCGCGCAGGCGGTGGAGCAACGGGAGATACTGCTGACGGAACTGCTCGCGGAGAACCAGCGCCTGCAAGACAGTCTCCCCGCTCGCGTCGCCGGCGGCACCGCCCAGGCTGGCGATCTGTTGGTCGCGGAACAGGAGGCGCTGACACTCACGGACCGCCGTGACGATCTACAGCGGGACCGGGCCAAGGCCAGGGCCGCGTTGCGGCGCTGGGTGGGCTCCAGGGCCGACGAAGCACTGCAAGGCGATCCAGGCCCGCTCACTCGCCCCGTCGCGCAACTGCGCACAGAACTGGCGAATCACGCGGAGCTTGAACTCTATCCGGCGATGCAAAGCATGGCCCGGGCCGAGTCCCGCGAAGCCCAATCAGAGACCCGCGGCGATTGGGCCTGGGAGATAGCCTATAGCCGGCGTGATCGCCGATGGGGCGACATGGTGTCATTTCAGGTGACATTCGATCTGCCTTGGCAGAAGGATCGACGCCAAGTGCCCATGATCGAGGCAAAACGGCACGAGTTGGAACGTCTGGACGCCGAACGCGAAGACGTGGCGCGGCGGCATTTGCAGGAGCTGGACGACAGCGCCGCCGAACTCCAAGCGTTGAACAGCCAGATCGACCGCCTGCAGACCGCCGGCTTGCAACTGGTACGGAACCGAGCGGCGCTTGCATTGAGCAACTACCGATCCGCCAAGGGGGACCTGAGCGCTGTGCTCAGTGCACGCGCCCAGGTGCTGGAGACGCGCATGCGTCTGATCGACCTTGGAGCGCAGCGCGACAGCCTCGTCGCCCGACTGAACAGCCTGATCGCGGACTGAGTGGAGACCCTCGCCATGAATACCTCTTCGAGAAACATCCTTGCCGGCTTGACGCTGGTTGCTGCCGGTATTGCCGTTGGATGGGGCGTCGCCCAATGGCGCGCCGGCCACCTCAGCGGCTCCCCCGCTGCCAACGTCTGTTGGCGCGCACTTAAAACTGACCCAGGCTGCGCGTTGAACTTTGACCCACCCGGTGTACGGGGCTGAGGGTATCAGTTGGTGGTCTGGGTGGTGGCCTCCTTTGCCCTGATTCTGGCTTTGGTCTTGTTGGCGGCGGTGCTGTTGCGCAGCCGCCAGGAGTCGTTGCCGGTCTCCAGGATGTGGCAGTGGTGGGTGATGCGATCCAGCAGCGCGGTGGTCATCTTGGCGTCGCCGAACACCTGACCCCATTCGGAGAAGGCCAAGTTGGTGGTGATGGCGAGGCTGGTGCGCTCGTAGAGCTTGCTGATCAGGTGGAACAGCAGCGCGCCGCCTGAGGGGGTGAACGGCAGGTAGCCCAGTTCATCGAGGATGACCAGGTCGGCATAGGTCAGGCGCAGGGCGATCTGCCCGGCCTTGCCCTGGGCCTGTTCCTTCTCCAGCGCATTGACCAGTTCGATGGTGGAGAAGAAGCGCACGCGCAGGCGATGCTGGCGCACGGCCTGGATGCCGATGGCGGTGGCCAGGTGGGTCTTGCCGGTGCCCGGTCCACCGACAAGGACGACGTTCTCGGGGGTGTGGATGAAGTCACCCTGGTGGAGTCGTTCGACCAGTGCGCGATCAACGGGACTGGCCGCGAAGTCGAACCCGAGCAGGTCACGATGGACGGGGAAACGTGCGGCCTTCATCTGGTTGGCCTGGGCACGAACCTGCCGTTCGGCGGACTCGGCCTGCAGCAGTTCGGCCATCCAGTGTTCGGGCTCCATGGTGTGCAGGCGCATCTTGGCCAGCAGTTCGGGCCACTGGCTGGCCATGCCGTGCAGCTTGAGCTGCTGCATGCGCAGCGGCAGGTCAGGCGTCGACATGATCTGCCTCCCGCAGGGCGTCGTAGCGGGCCGGATCGGACACCGGCGGATGACGCAGCGTCACTCGCGAGGCGACCGTCTCGATCGTGCGGTCCGGATGCTGCAATCGCCCCAGCACGTTGAGCACGTGGTCGGCGCGCACCAGGCCGGACTCGAGTGCCAGTTCCACCGCCACCAGTACCGCTTCGAGCCCGTGCACGGGTACGGCGGCCAGCACCTGGGCCATGGCGCGGTCGCCGTGAGGCTGGCGCAGCAACACCTGCTGCAGCTTGCGCAGCGGATCGGGCATGGACAGGAACGGCGCGCCGTCACGCAGTGCCCCCGGCTTGCGCTGGACCAGGGCGATGTAGTGCTGCCAGTCGTAGTGGACCCGATCACGCTCGAAGCTGCGCCGGTGGCGGGCGACCTCGGCCTCGCCGACCACCACGGCCAGTTCGAAGGGATACACGCGCAGGCTGGCGACGGCGTGGGCGTGTTCGCACGGCACGCTGTAGCGGTTGCGCTGGAAGCTGACCAGCGCGGTCGAACTGACCCGCACCGGCCGCTCGATGTAGCCGTCGAAGGGCGCGGGCATCGGCATCAGGTGGGGCTGTTCGTCCTCCAGAGCTTCGGCCACGGTGATGTCGGAGGCATCCGGATGCGCCTGCATCGGCCAAGCGGCGCGGCACTCGCTGGCGAGCCAGGCGTTGAGGGTGTCCAGATCTGGCCAGTGGCGGGCCCCGGCCTCGATCCAGATCTGTCGGCGCCGGTCCTGCACGTTCTTCTCGACCCGCCCCTTCTCCCAACCCGCGGCGCGGTTGCAGAACTCCGCGGCGAACAGGTAGTGGCTGGTCATGGCGTGGAAGCGGGCGTTGACCCGCCGTTCCCGGTGCTGGCCGATCCCGTCCACCGCCGTCTTCATGTTGTCGTAGATGCCGCGGCGCGGCACGCCACCGAAGGCGGTAAACGCCTGGGTATGAGCATCGAACAGCATCTCGTGGCTCTGGGTGGGATAGGCCACCAACCAGAAGGCGCGGCTGCAGGCCAGCTTCACGTGGGCGAGATCCAGCGGCATCTTGGCGTGGCTGCCGACGAAGGCGTACTCGCGGCTCCAGTCGAACTGGAAGGCTTCACCCGGAGGAAAGTGCAACGGCACGAAGGCCGGGCGGCGGCTGGCGCCGCCGGCCGCCTTCCACTGGCGGATGAAGGCCGTCACCCGGGTGTAGGTGCCCGGATAGCCGATCGCCTGCAACTGCGAGAACAGCACCTTGGCGGTGCGTTGTTCCCGCCGGGGACGATGGCTGTCGGCACGCAGCCACGTCTCCAACTGGGACCGGTAGGGATCGAGCCGGGAGGGCGAGGCTCGCCTGGGATAGACCGGCTCGGACTGGCCGCTGCGCAGCCATCGCCGGATGGTATTGCGGGATAGGCCCGTGCGCTTGGCGATCTCGCGCAGCGGCAGGCCATCGCGGAAATGCATCCGCCGGATCTTGGCCAACATGACCATGGTGATCACTCCTGAAATCCCCCGAGCAAAAGATGCTCAGGATGTGGGCTTCAGGTGGGTCAGTTTTACCCGCGCATCACCGCCGAAAGTGGGTCAGTTCTGGATGCGCGCCAACAGCGTCAGGCACTTTCGAGCATTGCCGCATCATTTAGCAACCGTTGAATGCGCTGGCGAGTCTCCTCTGGAATACCTTGCACAGACGAGTCAGGTCCGGGCCTGTTTGGCTGCTGCTGGGTGCCCGCGATGACCCGCACGACCATGCCCAAATTTCCTGGTGTCACGATGTCGATGGCTGCGCGATCACCCAGGTCCGGATGTGGGCGGGTCAGCATCCGGTACAGGTCCCACGGATCCGCATGCGGGCACTGGTTCATGAGCACCTGTGCCAGCTTGTGCTTGAGGGGTACCAGCTGCCAGTCGGGCACGCGTTGCCCGCGGTTGCCCAAGCTGATGGACAGCAGCTTGCCCGCCTTCAGCTCGCGGTTGATCTGGTCCTTGGACTTCCCGGCCAACTTGCCGAACAGCGGGACCGGCAGACTGCTCGGCGATTCGTAGATGACCAGCATTTCCTCGCGCTCGCGCTGGATGACAGACACCTCCGGCTCTGGCGCATGCGTCGGGGGCGGTGGTACCTGCGACAGTCGCTGGAATGTGATTCCCCCGTCGTTTGGCGTCACGACGATGGGTTCGGCCACCACAGGCGGAACGGATGCCGCAGAAGCAGCAGCGACGATGGTGTTGGGCTTGTCCTCCTCTGCCATGGCCGGCACGCCCTCGATATGGATCGTGAGGTGCGCGCTGGCCGCTTCCACTTGGCCCTGTTCGAGCAGATCGAGACGATCCGCCCAGTCCTGCATCATCCGGCGGCGCGGCTCAACATACTTGGCGTGGTTGTAGGCCGAACTCACCTTGTTCGGGTCCGAGTGCGAAAGCTGCGCGTCCACCCAAATCTTGGGATAGCCGATCTCGTTGAGCGCCGTCGAGATGGTTCCGCGGATGCCGTGACCGGTCAGTTGATCCTCGTAGCCCATTCGTTTCAAGGCCGCGTTGAGGGTGTTCTCGCTGATGCGCTTCTTGAGTTCGCTGCGGTGCGTGAGCAGATGGACCTGGGCCGGCCTCATCACACCCAACAGGTAGCGCACGATCTCGATGGCCTGCACGGACAACGGCACGATGTAGGGCGGAACGTCCTGCGGGCGCTTGCCGGCCTTGCGCATCTCGTCTTGGAGTTGCTTGACGATCTGCGGCGGGATGATCCACAGGCCACGGTCGAGATCGAACTGGTCCGGGGTCGCCAGCCGCAGCTCGCCGGTACGCACGCCGGTCAGGAACAGCAGCCGGATGCCGAGTTGGGTCTGCCAACCACGAGGGTTGTAGAGCCTGAGCTTGTGCAGGAACTCGGGAAGCTCCGGAAGATGCAGGTAGGGGTTGTGGTTCACCGGGGGCTTGGGCTCGGCCACCACGTCCAGGTCGGAGGCCGGATTGGCTTCCAGCCCCTCCACGATGACGAGGGCATAGCGGAACAACTGCCCCAGCCAGGTGCGGACCTTCTCGGCAGTGGTGAACGCCTTGCGCTCCTCGATCCTCGCCAGGACGCCCAGGAGTTGGGGCCGGCGAATGTCGTAGATCGACATCTGCTTGAGGCTAGGCAGCACGTCCTTGTTGAAGATCCGCAGGATTTGCGACAGCGTGCTGTTCCTGCCCTCCTTGATTTCCTTGCGGCGATGCTCGACCCACGCATCGAAGACGGCCTTGAAGGTGTAGTCGGCCGCAAGCTTGACCGCGTGTCGCTTCTGTTTCCGATCGGTATGGGGGTTGACGCCCTTTGCCAGAAGCGCCCGGGCTTCGTCGCGCAAGGTGCGCGCTTCGCGCAAACCGATCTCGGGGTAGTTCCCCAGGGAGATGCGCTTTTGCTTGCCGAGCCAGTAATAGCGCAAATGCCACGACTTGCCGCCGGTGCGGGCGACCACCAGGCCGAGGCCATCGGTGTCGGGGATGCTGTAGGTTTTCTCGGCGGCCTTGGCTTGCCGCACGGTCAGATCAGAGAGTGTCATCATCAAGCTCCTAAGTCTTGGACTTAGGCCCGATGCTGCTTGTCATCCCGATCCAACCCCAGCAACAACCCGGAACCGGCACGACCCGCATTCTTTGGCCTTGTTTTTGGCCTCAAAAATGGTGGCTGTCAGTGGACTTCCGTGGCTTTCGCTGGAATGAAAAAAGGAGCCGAAGCTCCTCTTTTCAATGACTTACAGACGTCAGTGGAAGTCTGTAGATCATAAATTGGAGCGGGAAACGAGACTCGAACTCGCGACCCCGACCTTGGCAAGGTCGTGC